>Ga0209633_10000100_pt1 | contig 99576 bp, 91 predicted proteins | sample Cruoilmetagenom1_FD_187290 | JGI IMG/M metagenome (GOLD analysis project Ga0209633, IMG submission 187290) | Oil polluted marine microbial communities from Coal Oil Point, Santa Barbara, California, USA - Sample 1 (SPAdes) (version 2) | ecosystem: Environmental > Aquatic > Marine > Oil seeps ... | reverse complement strand
ATTCCTACAATACCCCAGACAATTGTTGCAATTAAAAATAATCTTACAATTTTGTTGTCATAATAAAATTGTTCTTTTTCCATTTAGTTGTTATTTATTTGGTTGGTTAATTTTAATTTCTGTTTTAGTATCTTCTTTTTCCTCAATAAATTCATCTTCAAAAAGCATACGAACAGATGGTGTATATAGGTCATCATACTGCCCAGATTTAACTGATTTTAAAAAGAGGATGAAGAAAATTATTGCTACGAAAAGGCTCACAATAATCATAAAGAAAACAATATTCATGTCTTAATTTAGAATAATTTGTAAAAATAATTTATAGGATAAATCTAAAACATGATATTTATCATATTTTGAATTCGGCACTAAGTTAAACAAATTTATTTCCTTTTTGAAATAAAGTTGGTAGCAATGGTTACAAAGACAACTATTGATATAGAACTAATTGGCATTAATATAGCTGCAACTATGGGTGACAAATTACCGGTAACGGCAAAGAGCATTCCAATAATATTATACAAAAAAGATAATACAAAACTGATTTTCACAATCCTTATCGTACTTATAGATAGCTCAATAAATTTTGGCAACATATTAAAGCTCTCAGCATCAATGATTCCGTCACATGCTGGTGAAAATACATTTGTGTTTTCTGAAACTGCAATACCTACATTACTTTGAGCTAATGCACCCGCATCGTTTAATCCGTCACCTATCATTAAGACAGCTTCTCCCATTTTTTGCTGTCTATCAATATATTCCAGTTTATCTTCAGGCTTTTGATTAAAAATTAGAGTTGTTTCTTTAGGCAACATATTACTTAGATGTTCTTTTTCACCCTCATTATCCCCAGAAAGTACACCTATCTTATAAGTTGTAGCTAATGTATTAAAGATTGATGTAATTTTATTTCTATATGCATTTTCAAAAATATATTTACCTTTCGTTTCATCGTTAATTTTAATAAAAATTGAAGTCTGTAAATTATTAGAAGAACTGCCTTTCACATAACTTTCTGATCCTAACATAATCTTAAAATTGTCTACTCTTCCATAAATTCCTTTTCCAAAAGTTTCCTTAAAATCGGAAACCTCAATCTTATCAGATTTCTCTAAATATTCATAGAGCATTCTACTTAACGGATGATTCGACTCTCGCAGTACGTTTCTTATATATTGCTTCTCATTTTCAGTTAGAGGTATGCCTTCATAAAAAATATTAGTTTTGTTTGTAGTAATCGTACCTGTCTTATCAAAAATAATTGTATTTATTTTAGAAAGACTTTCAATTACGGTTACATTTTTAAGATAGAATTTTTGTTTGCCAAATATTCTAAGCATATTTCCTAAAGCAAATGGTGCTGATAATGCCAAAGCGCAGGGACAAGCTACAATTAGCACAGCAGTAACCACATTTGCGATCATTGCCGCATTTTCAAAGTACCAATATATACCTGCAAAAAGCGCTATTAATAAGACAATAATAGTGAACCTTTTACTGATCGAATCAGTTAATGTCTTTATAGTTTTGTCCTCCTTTTTCGCAAATATATCATTACTCCATAATTGCGTTAAATAACTCTGTGAAACGGTTTGCAATACTTCCATTTCAATGGCACCTGATAGTTGTTTACCGCCTGCAAATAATTTATCACCTGATTTTTTCGAAACCGGTAATGATTCACCCGTTACAAAACTATAATCAATTTGTGCAGTTCCATTAATTAATATTCCGTCAACAGGAATTAATTCCTCGTTCCTAATTAAAAGTCTATCCCCTTCTTTAATATCGTAAATAGAAATATTAATTTCTGATTGATCCCTATTAATTTTGGTAACCGCAATGGGAAAATATGATTTATAATCACGTTCAAATGACAAAAAGCTATAGGTCTGTTTTTGAAAGATCTTTCCTAATAATAAAAAGAATACAAACCCCGCTAAGCTATCGAAATATCCCTGGCCTAAATTGAATATAATTTCAACAGCACTCCTTAGAAATAATACTGAAATACCAAGCGCTATAGGAACATCTATGTTCAATATTTTATGCCTTAATCCTTTATATGCAGAAATAAAATATTCATTGGCCGAATAGAAAACCACCGGAATAGACATTATAAAAATTAATATCCTAAATAAAGGTTTATATCTCTCTAACCAAAACTCATTAGATTGAAAATATTCAGGAAAGGATAATAACATGATATTACCGAATGCAAAGCCTGCAACTCCTAATTTATAAATAAGTGAACGATCTGTTTTACGTTTCGATAATGAAGAGTCTTCTAAACTAATATATGGTTCATACCCAATAGAGCTTAACAATTCAACAACTTGCCGAAGCGAAACTTTAGCATTATTGAATGTTATACGGATTTCCTTTTTGGGAAAGTTTACAATTCCTGATATTATTGCACCATTTAATTTATTAAGATTTTCTAATACCCAAATACACGAACTACAATGAATGTGTGGTATATAAAATGTAATCACACTTATTTCGTCATCGATAAAATCAAATAAATTTTTAACTATTTGATCATTGTCTAAATAGGCATATTTGCTTTTTATTTCTTCAGGTATTGCTCCAGGAGATTTTTCAAAATCATAATAACATGAGAGGTCATTTTGATTTAGAATTTCATACACTGTTTTACAACCATTACAGCAAAATGGTTTTTCATCTAATATAATTGGATTAGAATCACATTCAGCTCCACAATGAAAGCAATCAGTTTTAGACATACATTATTTTTTACCCGCACAAATTTCTATTGCAAACTTATCATAATATATGATATTAATCAGTAATTTTCAATATCTTTGACGCCGTTAATACCTTATTTTAGTATGAGCAAATGTGAGCAATGTATTATTCGTGAGTTCGGTACTTTAAGATCATTATCTAAAGATGATTTAAAGCATATATCTGACCATAAAGATTCTATAGATTTTAAAAAAGGTGATATTTTATTTTCTGAAGGTAATCTTTTAAATGGCGTTTATTGTATAAAAGAAGGTATCTGTAAAATGTCAAAGCTTAGCTCTAACGGCAAGGAACAAATTGTGAGATTTATAAAAGGTGGTGATATGTTGGGATACCGTTCGGTATTAAGTGAGGAACCTGTGGCACTGACAGTAACTGCTTTAAAAGATATGAAAGCTTGTTATATTCCTAAAAAAGAGATTTTTGATTCTATAAAAGCTAACCCGAAGTTCTCAATGGATATGATGAAAACAGTTTGTCATGATTTGCGTGATGCAAATACTGCAATTACCAATATGGCTCAAAAAAGTGTAAAAGAAAGATTAGCTGATACACTTATTTTTTTGAAAGAAACTTTTGGAACAAATAATGATGGGTATTTAGATATTACCTTGACGAGAGAAGAATTTTCTAGCGTTATTGGTACTGCAACTGAGTCTGCCATTAGATTATTATCAGGGTTTAAAAAAGAAGGGCTGATAGAATTAGACGGTAAAAAAGTAAAAATAATTGATGAGTCTGGTTTACTTAAAATAGCTCAAGGATTTTAATTTTTCTTATTAGCGTTTTGATATTCGATTTTATCCTCAACCTCTAAACAATTTAGATTTAAAATTTAACCTATTACTTTATTCTTGTGTTTTGAAATCTATCAATAATTTCATCGACATTTAAAATTGTTTTCTTACACCAATCTATTCTTTTTTCATTTTTTTCTTTATCGGATAATTCCCAATTGACATCTGAATTTCTTAAGCGTGTTGTTAAGTTTTGCAATATAATAGCCACTGCAACAGAAATGTTTAAACTCTCGGTAAAACCTACCATAGGTATTTTTAAATATCCATCAGCTTCATTTAAGATATACTCAGAAACACCATCTTTTTCAACACCAAATACTAGTGCCGATTTCTTGGTGATATCAAAATCTTGTAACAAGCACGAATCATTATGCGGTGTTGTAGCAATTATTTGATAACCATTAGAGCGTAACGATTGTATGCACTTTTTCGTATTATATTCATCTTGATTATACTCATGAAAATCTATCCATTTTTGTGCTCCTTTCGCAACTTGATTTGAAACATAACTGTTATATTTATTTTCTATAATATGAAGATCTTGAATACCAAAAACATCACAGTTTCTTACAATAGCACTGGTATTATGCTTTTGAAATATATCTTCTAAAACTACCGTTAAATGTCTGGTTCGTTGTGACAGTACTTTATCAAAAGTTATCTTTCTATTAGCTGTTAAAAAGGATTGTAAATACTCTAAAAGCTGAGTGTCAATCATATTAATTTTTTATATTAAAAATAACTTCTAATTTAGTATAAATTTTATACCTATGAAAAAAATTGTCATACTTACTGGTGCTGGTATGAGTGCAGAAAGTGGTATTAAGACGTTTAGAGATGCCGGTGGATTATGGGAAGGACATGATGTAATGGAAGTAGCTTCACCACAAGGTTTTGCCAGGAATCCCGAATTAGTCTTAAATTTTTATAATCAACGTCGTAGACAATTGTTAGAAGTGCATGCCAATAGCGCTCATATTGCTTTAGCCAATATTGAAAATAGTTACGATGTTAACATTATCACTCAAAATGTAGATGATCTACATGAACGTGCCGGTAGTACCGATGTACTCCATTTACATGGCGAGCTATTAAAAGTAAGGAGTACCTATGACCCTAACTTGATATACAATCGAAAAAAAGACCTTAATTTAGGAGATAAATGTGAGAATGGTTCACAACTGCGCCCTCATATAGTTTGGTTTGGGGAAGATGTTCCTATGCTTGAAAAGGCCGTTGAGATAACAGCAATGGCCGATATACTCCTAATTATCGGAACCTCAATGCAAGTTTATCCTGCAGCAGGACTTGTGAATTATATCAAGCCAGGTATACCCATTTACTTTATTGATCCAAATCCCACCGTTAGTGAGCATAGCTTTCAAAATTTAACTATTATATCTGAAAAAGCAAGTATCGGAGTAAAACAATTAATTGATAATTATTTAAATGGATAGACCAACATTTATAAAGATTCTTGCATCTGATTCCAGAGATTACAGCAATAGGCCTTTACTTGTGAATTCAGTGATAAAAAACAAGAGTTGGATCTTAATTTTGTTGCATAATATAAATGATATAGAAAACAATAACTCTTCATTTTCGGCTAGAATTTTAGAATTAAGCTGTAAGAAAGAGCTGGGTCTACTATTACCCTATCTGGATGAATTTGTTGCTATTATTCCGAAATTAAAGTTAGACGCATCTATACGAGCATCTGCTAAAATAATAGAACTTTTAACAATAAAATACTTTCTTCAAAAAGCAGATATTTATAGAAACTCTTTAACAAATTCACATCTCGAACTATTTACGGAAAATTGTTTTGATTGGATGATTAATAAAAAAGCAATTGCAATTCAAGCACATTCTATGTATGCGCTTTACTTAATGGGAAAAATATATGATTGGGTTCACCCTGAGTTAATAACCATGATAGAAAGAAATCTGCCTAAAGGAAGTGCAGGGTATAAAAACAGAGGTAAAAAAGTGATTAATGCAATAAAAACAAATATCACTTTTAAATTATAAACTATTGACTTAAACTTTCAAGCCAAATTATTAACTCACTTCTCTCTTGATCTGTTAATCTAGCTTCAGCGTGCATAGGTAGATATGTTTTTAACGGCATTTCTTTTTCATCTAACTCATCAATCATTTCTTTTAATTTTTTCTCTTTTCTCTTTTCTGAGAAAGTAGTCCACTCTGAAAAATTAAGTTCTTCTTTTGCTTCATCAACATGATGGGCTATCCACCATGAAACAGGAGCTATTTCTGAATACCATGGATATTTTGTATTATTAGAATGACAATCATAACAAGAATTGGTAATTACCTCAGCAACAGCTTCATTAGCTCTGGTTGCTATCAAAAAATCAGAAGTAACAATTGGTGTAGATACATTCTTTTGAGGTCTGAAAAATTGAATTATTATAAAAATAATTAAGAATAGTATTCCTATTTTTTTAAACATGATTGATTAATTTTTGGCTAATTTATTAATTTTAAGATACTTTCATATAATTTACCATCACAAACAACACTGCCTTTTTGAATTAGATCGAATAATTCTAAATTACGTTCTTTATCATACGTTTTGGTCCCTTTAAAAAATTGTATAGACGCATCATTTGTATTATCGAGGAACCATTGATAATCTTTATCTAAAAAAAAATCAAAATCAGGTTTATCTACTTCAACTACTATTCGAAATATTTCAATATCACTGCATTTAAATAAATTGATGTTTTTCTTTGAAAAATGCTCTAGATAATTGGTCTTATTCAACACTTTCTCCCATACCAAATCACTAAATAAGTTCAACTCTTCTTCGGCTACATCATGATTATCTTTTTTGATCATTGCCCATTCAGCTGCATCAATTTGTTGAGTTGCCAGAAATTGTGCAAACTCTTCGTGTAGCGCTTCAAATTGTTCCTTACTTAATTTTTTATACTGCATAGTACAAAATTAAAAAAACCGCCCAAGTATTGAGCGGTTTTTTTAATTTAAATTATTTTATATTTTAGAAAATATATCTCAACCCAAACTGCATTTGCCATCTAGACAACAAACTTGAATCGTAGCCAAATGTTTCTGTTAAGTTAGGATCAAAAGTATAAGTAGGTGTATTAGTATTATCTACTGAAACACCGATTGGTTGAACAGCATTAGGTTGCTGTACAAGCCCCCATTCTGAACTGAGCATGTTACCAATATTTAAAATATCAATACTAAATTGTATTGCATTATCTTCAGACACCTTAACTTCTTGAATAAACTTCACATCCCATTTACCTCTCCAAGGTGCAATTGCAGCATAACGCTCAGCATATTGGCCTCTTATTCCATTTAAATAATCATCTTGTTGGATATATGATTCAAACGCTGCAGCTTGTCCAGCTCCAGAAAACTGCATTGAACCTATCTCAGCAGCAGTTGGAACATATATCAAATCGTTAATTCTAGAACCATCACCATTAATATCGCCACCATATGTATAATTAAAACGTCCACCTTTTGCATATTCAAAGAAAGTTGATAAAGTAGTAGACCATTTATCATTACCATAGCTCCATTTTTTACTAGCAGCACCTATAATTCTATGTTGATCACCATATTTAGAAAATCCTAATTGATCATCATTCACATCATTTACAATAGGATTTCCAGCAAAAGCATCACTTGTAATTTCCGCTTCAATTGAGTTAACATCTTTAGAATTTAAATAATTATATGCAAGCATTGTATATAACCCGTTCTCAAATGATTTTTGTGCTTTTAAAGAAGCATTCCAGATTCTACCTTTATCAGAATTCGTAAATACAAATGGTCCAGCTCCTAATCCAAATCCGTTAAGGGCATCACCTGCGGTATAAGTAGCTCTATTATCAACTCCATTTAAAGTTCCAGAAGGAGAAGTTAATCCCCAATGTTGTACATGAGGTCCATTAATATCTTTAGTATAAGATAAATCAGCAGTTAATGTCAAACCACCTTCAAATCTTTTATCTGCTCCTAAGTTAGTTCTCCAAACTTGTGGGAATTTATAACTTGGGTCAACTGCCTGTAAAAAGAATACGTCTGGTGCAGCTATTTGATTCCCCAACCATACAAATGGGAAACGACCTGTGAAAAATCCAGATCCTCCACGAAGTTGGAAAGTATCATCACCATTAACATCATAATTAAAACCAACTCTTGGAGAAATTACCCAGTCATTACTTGGCATTTGGGTATTATCAATAAATACTGTTTCTCCATTACTAGGATTAACATATGGTTGACCTGCAATAACAAATCCTCTATTTATAACATCTTGAGCTTTATCAGCAGAATCGAAGAACAATGGTTTATCTATACGTACACCATAGGTTAATTTGAATTTATCGTTTGCATTCCATTCATCTTGTACATAAAAAGACATTTGACCAACATTTGTTTCTGCAAGTGCCCAACCTCCTGGTGTTCCATCAGGAACAAGATTATTAGCTGCAAATGTAGCTTCTGCAGCTGCAATAGTTCCAACATAGTCATTTGCATTAAAAGCCCCTATATCTACACTACCAAAAAGATCAAAACCATAACTGGTTAAATTAAATGAATTATCAAACTGAAACTTTTCAAAAGAAAAACCAACTGTATACGTATGATCACCTTTATAAAAGTTTAAATTATCTGTAAATTGAAATACTTTTTGATCTAACCTATTATGAACAGAAAATGGTTCGTGACCTACAATAATATATGGAGAGCCATCTTTAGTTATATTAACCGATGGACCTGGCTTCGAAAATGGATTTCTAAAATCATCAAAATGTGTATAACCAACTTGCATTTTGTTAGAAGCAGCATCAGACAATGTAGAATTCAATTCTATCTGAACAGATTGCAATTTGTTATTAATTTCATAACCTGAATTTTCAAATTGCAAGGTAGAAGCGCTAGGTCCTCTAAATGCAATTGCTGTTGGATGTGCAGGTTTTTCTTTTGATGCATTTAAGAAATTATAAATAATAGCCAAACGGTTATTATCATTAATATTCCAGTCTAATTTAAATATACCTTTAGTAGATTCTGACTTGTGTAGAAAGCCTTCATATGCTCCTGTATCATAACCAATTGCTGCAAAAGCGTCTCTAACCATAATTAAATCAGATTCTAATACTCTAGACTCATTAACAGCACCAGAACCAGTATTTGGTAACCAATTTTGCCCTAAATCATCTCTTTCATCTTTTTCAAAATTTGCAAAAAAGAATAATTTATTTTTTACAATTGGGCCACCTATGCTCAATCCATACTGAGTTTGTTCTAATTTAGCAGCTCCAAGCTCATCTCCTTTTATTTTACTACCGGTCATGTCTTCATTTCTAAAGAAACCATATACAGTACCGTGAAACTCGTTAGTACCACTTTTTGTTACAGCATTAACAGAAGCTCCTGTAAAACCTGATTGAGTTACATCATAAGGCGCAGAAGATACTTGAATTTGATCAATTGCATCTAAAGAAACAGGTTGTGCATCAGTCTGTCCACCTGGAGTCGCTGCATCTAATCCGAAAGGATTATTAAAAATAGCACCGTCTAAAGAAAAGTTATTAAATTGGTCATTTCTACCTCCAAATGAACCACCACTAGCCGAAGGTTCTAATCTTGTAAAATCTGCCGAAGAACGAGAGATAGTTGGTAATGTAGTTAGTTCTCTTCTACCTACACTAGTTTCTGCACCAGTTCGGTCATTACCAAAAACACTACCGGCACCAGGAGCCTGTAATACAACCTCTTCTAATTGTTGACTGTCTGGAGCTAATTTTACATCTAAAGTAAATGTTTTACCTAATATTAAGTTAACATCTTTAAATTCTTGGTTTTTAAATCCCACATAACTAATAGTTACTGTATAAGGTCCACCAACACGCATATTCAGCAAATTATACCTACCATCTAAATTAGTAGTTCCTCCATATTTAGTACCAGTTGGAGTATGGACTGCTACAACATTTGCACCTGGTAAAGGTTGATTTTGATCATCTGCTACGGAACCTTTAATATTAGAGGTTGTAACTTGAGCAAATGAACTCATTGCAGCAAACAACAGTAATGCTACAAAAAAATAATTTTTTTTCATAAGTATAAATTTGAATTAGTTTGAATTAGTTTGTAACTGTATTTACAAATATTAAATTTGCATTACGAATGTATAAAAAAAAGGTTATCCAACAATGGATAACCTTAAATCTTAACATTATAATTATTAACTAAATGTTTATTTCTTCACTTAAGCTTATTAATCTTCTTTAGCCTCTTTAGCTACTTTTACTTCTTCGGCCTCTTTAGCTACTTTTACTTCTTTAGCTGGTTTAGCTGCTTTAGTTGTTTGAGCTTCGGCAATTACATCAAAAGGAAGTTCAATAATCACTTCCCTATGCAAACGCACTTTTGCGTTGTATTTACCTAACCTTTTAATTAAACCGCCCGAAACCGAAATAAATTTCTTATCAATTTCAGTTCCACTCTTAGCTACCGCTTCTGCAACATCAGCATTACTAACTGATCCGAAAAGTTTATCACCAGCTCCTGTTTTAGCAGCTATTTTAATTTCTAAAGCCTTTAGAGCATCTGCAATAGCAGTTGCCTCTTTAATGATTTTCTCGTCCTTAAAAGCTCTTTGTTTTAATACTTCTGCCAATACTTTTTTAGCAGAAGATGTTGCCAAAATTGCATATCCTTGAGGAATCAAAAAATTTCTACCATAACCATTTTTCACAGTTACTACATCATCCTGAAATCCTAAATTCGCTACGTCTTGTTTTAATATAAGTTCCATACTAATTTTTCTTTATTATTTTAACATATCACCTACATAAGGCATTAATGCCAAATGACGCGCTCTTTTAATTGCCTGAGATACTTTACGTTGATATTTTAAAGAGGTACCTGTTAAACGACGAGGTAATATTTTACCTTGTTCATTAACTAAATACATCAAAAAATCAGCATCTTTATAATCAATATATTTAATTCCGTTTTTCTTAAAACGACAATACTTAACTTTTTGTTTAGTATCTATATCTAAAGGAGTAAGATATCTAATATCTGCTTTATTCCCACCTTTTGCTTGTTGATCTATTGATGACATACCTTAGTTTTTAGTTGCTTTTACACGTTCTTTTCTTTTTTCTGCCCAAGCAGCCGAATGTTTATCTAACTTTACAGTTAAATAACGCATGATGCTATCGTCTCTTCTGAATTCTAATTCAAAAGCAGCAATGGCATCGCCAGCAACTTTGAATTCAAATAAGTGATAAAATCCAGTTTTTTTCTTTTGAATTGGATACGCTAATTTTTTTAAGCCCCAATCTTCTTTGTGGATCATTTCGGCACCTTTAGAAACCAAATAGTCGTTAAACTTATTTACTGTTTCCTTTACCTGAGTATCAGATAAAACGGGATTCAAAATGAAAACAGTTTCGTAATGATTCATAATTAAAATATTTTATTGTTTATTTTTAAGCGTGCAAATATACGTTATTATTTTATTTTATCGTATCTGTTTATGCAAAAATGTTTATTGAAAAAAAATCAAGTTGTAGGCCAAATATCAGTCCATTTCAAAAGATCAAGAAAAAATCTAATAAGAAATTATCAATGTATATCTAATAAATTATGAAATATTAATTTTTGTACATTTGAGACTTATCATATATTAGATCATTTCAATGGAAATACCCGAAATACCGGAACTCATATATTATGCAATTCCGTTTTTTATTCTAACACTTATTATAGAAATAATTGTTGACGCTCGTGAAAAAGCAAACGCTTACGAAACGAAAGACACTATTACTTCTATTTCTATGGGATTAGGAAATGTTTTTTTAGGTATTCTAAGTAAAGTAATTGTTTTTGCAGTCTTTATTTACTTGTATGAAAATTATAGATTCTTTACACTTCCCTTCAGTTGGTGGGCTTGGATATTAATTCTTTTAGCAGAGGATATCGCTTATTACTGGTTTCATAGAATAAGTCATGAAAGTCGTTTTTTTTGGGCTTCTCATGTTGTGCATCATTCTTCTCAAAAATATAATTTAGGTACCGCACTTCGCCAAACATGGACAGGCGGCTTCTTATCGTTTGTATTTTGGTTGCCACTACCATTATTAGGATTTCATCCTGTGATGATCATAGCGCAAATGTCAATTAGTTTAATCTATCAATATTGGATTCATACTGAATTGATCAGAAAAATGCCTAACTGGTTTGAGGCCATATTAAATACACCTTCACATCATAGAGTGCACCATGCCACAAATCCGCAATACTTAGATAGGAATCATGCCGGTATTTTTATTATTTGGGATAAACTGTTTGGTACTTTTATTCCGGAAGTAGAAAAACCTGTATATGGATTGGTAAAAAATATTAGTTCATTTAATCCTTTATATGTAGCTTTCCATGAATGGATAGCTATGTTTATGGATGTGTTTACTTCAAAAACATCATTAATCAATCGATTAAAATACATTGTAAAACCTCCAGGCTGGAAACATGATGGAACTGGCATTTTATCAGATGACATTCGTAGGAAAAATCACTTCTCTAACACTTCCCATACCAATAGTAATCAGGAGGAAGATAAATAGATTATAAAACCAATAGAAAATTTCAAAATACAATTTTACTTATTTTTTGCTGTACCAATTATCTCCCACAATTCTTTTGGTGTTTCACTAAAATAATCGTTAAACAAAAACACCATCAATACTACATAGGCTATCAAACCAAAAATAATAATAATTTGCACCTTTGATGTTTTTTGAACATCTTGTCTCGATGCTACATCACATATCTCTCCAGGACAGTATTGTGCTTTTTCTTTATAAAACAAACCATATAACTTACATCCTATACAAATATTAAAGGCTGTTTCGAAAAATAAAAATATCAGGCAAATCAAACAGATAATACCTGTTATTGGGCTAAATGAGTTTGCAATTACAATTAACAAAAGCATTATTGAAGACAAAGTAATACCTATTATCCATGCAAACTTTTTTTGTGGTGCACCAACATACAGAGGAACTTGTTTATTAACCATCAAGCGTCCTATTATCAACAAAGGAGAAAATTTTGGGTTCACAAAAACACGTATGATCATATCTGCAAGAAATATTGTTATCATGTACTTTAACATTAAAAAATTTCCTGTGAATATGGCTACCATTATAGAGATAAACATAAATAAAAAAAGTATTCCTGCTGCTGCTCTTATTTCTCGTTCATTTAAAACAGGAATGTTATATCCTTCAACCTTTTCACCAAATTGTATTACTCCATTCTTAGTTTTCATGGTTTGATTTTTGATTTAATAAATATAAGACGGTTATTCTTTATGCTTGTTACAAGTTGATTTAATTCGTCTGAAATTTTTACCAATCAAATCGTACTCCAAATGATATATTATTCTGTTCTGAAGCGGCATTCTTAAATAACTCATTTAAGTTATATTTTACATAAAAACTAGTATCCTTATGACCAACAAAGGCACTTAATCCGTAGACAAAATTATTAACATTAAAATCTCCCTTCTGCCTGTCTTTAACTCTAATGTCATTCTCTTTATATTTCAGTACTTGTTTTGTCTTGAGATTAACTCCAACAAACCCTCCTGCCCCAACTCGAACGCTTTTATTAGTCCTATAATGAACCTTATCATCATCCTTCGAAAATTTTGGTTTACTAAAATCTAATTCAAACATTACCGGTACTACTAATTGTACATTTTTAAATTTAGATTTATCAAGATCTATTGAATGTGTTTGAAGCGTTGTTGTATTGCCATTAGCAACATAAAATTGATTTTGACTAGGTCTTAGAGTATTATACATTACAGACAATCCATAATTAATATACAAAAAACTGCTATTCTTAAAAACTCTTGTTTTATGATTTACGCCAAATTCAAAAAACCGCGATTGCCAAAAATTAAATTCAGAATCATCTAATGAACTTAAAGAGCCATCAATAATTAGATTATTCAAACCGAATGCAATAACAGTATTAGATGTAGTTCTTCTATTGTAGTTTCTCTTTTTACGCCATCTATGATTATCATCACTAAAATCAATATCAACACCGCCTATTCGAAATCTTTTCTTATTATCTTCGGTGAAGATTTCATTATCAACTTTATGCTGAATTAAATCTTGTAGTTGCTTTTCAATTTTAGCAATACGATTCTGAATATTTTGAGCGGATTTATCAGCCGCGTTTTTCTTTAATTGTTGCGCTTCATCAGCAGAAATTTCATTTGATTCAATTCGACTATTAATATCCTTTATTTCATCTTTTAATGCAAATCTTTCTTCTGCAGTTACCTTTTCAATTCTTTCAGAAAGAATTTTTACTTTTTCTTCAAAAGATATCTCTTGCGCCTGTACATTTAATAAACTTAAAAGTAGAAATATAATTAATGTGCTTATAATTTTTATCATCTTATTTAATTTTTATTGTTTTCTTTATCATTTGATTTAACGAGTTCTTTTATAGTCATGGTTCCTGTTTTAATTGTTAACAGTACCTTTTCCGGTAAAGGTTTATTGATTTCAACTTCAATTTCATAAAGCATCGATTGCGCATTAATAACAATACTATCTCTACCTTTTTTAAGTAATGTTTGATTTGCAGAAGCCAATAATGCATCTAACTCTTCATCAGTAATCTCAATCAATTTTACTCGTTTACCTGTAGAGTCATTTATTACTACACCTGCTTTATTAAGAGATTCAACAACTATTATTTCTTTTTGAACAATTACGGGTTCTAAAGCTTTAGAAGGCAATTTTTCATGTGAATTTGGTATTAGATTTTCTTTAATTGCAACTGTTTTACGAGATTCTTTTGGTTCTTTAAATTCTGATTCTTCTACTGCAATAGAAGTATTCTCTTTAACAATTGGCACTTTTGTAGAATCTTTGATACTGACATTCGTAATTATTTGCTCATTAGTAATCTTATCATTTGTTTTAAATACTAATTGCAGTATAAAAACCAATCCTATAATACTTGCAGCGTAGGCTAAGACTCTAATTATTCTTTTACGTTTATTAGTTCTCTTAACTTCCAATTTTGCATTTAATCTTTCAAATGAATTTGCATTAGGTTGGATTTCTCTTTTTCGGAAATCATCACGAATCATCTTTTCTATATTATTTTCCATCTTCCATTTTTTTTAATTGGACATATTGTTCTTGCAATTGTTTTCTCGCCCTAAAAAACCTAATTTTTGAAGTATTTTCGGTAATTTTTAACAGTTCTGCAATCTCTTTGTGCTTATAGCCTTCAACAACAAACAGGTTAAACACTATTCTAAAATCATCTTCTAGATTATCTACCAATCTTTGCAATTCACTAACATTCGATTCTGCTTCAAAATGATTGGTTGTTTCTTCTTTAAAATAAGATTCATCATCTACAAAAACCAAACATTTTCTTTTTCGAAGGAATGAAATACTTTCGTTGATCATAATTCTACGCACCCAACCTTCAAAACTTCCTTTAGATTCGAACTTATGTAGATTAGTAAATACTTTTAAGAATCCGTTTAACATGATTTCCTCCGCATAATGTAAATCGTTTATATATTGCCTACATACACTCAGCATTTTTGGCGAATGTTGTGCAAATAATTTTTGCTGTGCTTCTCGACTATTGACCTGTGCTTTTTTAAGCAAAATTGATTCTTCTTTATGTAGTGAAATTACTTTCAATTCTTATAATTAGTTGCATTCTACAACTTAAAGACGCAAGAATGATGCAAAATGTTTCTAGAAAAATTGCTTTTTTACAAATAAACACTAGAAATCAATTTAAATTACTGATTATATATGCATTAAAGAAGTTTAATTGTAAGAATAAGAAGGAATGACTCATTAATTGAACATATAGAATAAAATCTATTGTGCATCAACATCTATATTAAAACGAATCGACCTAAAATCAGTAATTGACTGAAAATAATTCTTAATTAATTATGAAAATGAAAAAATCTGCTAAAATTATCTCAATTTAATAATGCAAAATGTCCGGTTCTAACACTCCCATCACTAAGAATAATTTTAAACCAATAATCATCTGGAAGTAGGAGTTTACCATTATAGAAACCATCCCAAAAATTATTATTATTATTTAGCTGTTTTAATACCTTACCAAATCGATTAAAAATATAAATAGTATAATTTTGATTTATGTTACCTAATAAACCCCAAGTATCATTAATCCCGTCATTATTTGGGCTAAAAAACCTAGGATAATCTAGAATTGAAATATCTTTAGTTAGAAAACCACACCCGTTCACATCTCTAACATAAATTGTATAATTACCGCCTGGTAAATCACTAAACATATTACTTGATTGATAAGTTAAATTATCTAATGAATATTCAAAATCACCATCTCCGATTACTATCACTTCAATATAGTTATCACCAAACCCATCATAAATAACATTTTCAATTTTAGGTAAAGTAGAACGTATTAAATTAAACGAAAATGAATTTTTACATTCAATTCCATTTTCAATACGAGTAACAAAAACATTATAATTACCCTCGTCAATAAGATCTACATTTTCCGTATTTGAAATAATTGATCCATTTTCAAATCTCCATTCATAAGAATTAAAATTTGGATCTATAGAAATAGGTAAAGAGGGTTCTAAATCACATAAAAAATAATCCTTTTCTAAATCAATTGATGGTAATTCATTAACTATCAGTCTAAAACTAGTTTCTGAATAACACAAACTACTTAATTCATTTTCTACTTTAACATTAATAAGTTGATTATGAGCTTCTGTATTTTGATAATTTTGAGGTAACGGACTAGCTAGTTCATTACCAACTTCATCAAAATAATAAATTTTCAACCCTTGTTGATTTCCTATAAGTTCAAACTCTAATGTAGAGGTATCAAAATTTGCAAAACCATTTCCTTCGTCACAAGCATATAAATTATTTGGTTCATTAATTTGAGGCTGCTCTGAAGTTTTTAAATTTAAATTTGTTTCTGAGTAACATTTTGTTTGAGAATTTGTAACTCTTACAGTTATTATCTCTTGATAAGGCGAACTATTAGTATATGGATTTGGCAAAGGGCTAGGTAATAGATTTCCTCCACTATCAAAATAAGATACTTGCATTCCCGTTCGATTTCCTAAAACAATTGTTTCAATATTTGAAGTATCAAAATACTCTGAAATTCCATCTTTGTTATCATCGCATCCAATTAAGTCACTAATAGTATTTGCAGTAGGTGGATTATTTACTATTATATCGAAGTTTGTCTCATTGCAACAATTAGTTAAAGTATTTGTGACCCTTGCAGTAATAGTTTCTTTGTTGATTATAGCATTTGAATAATTTGATAAATCGGCATTGGAAATTAAACCTCCACTTTCGTTGAAATAACTTATTGACACATCTGACTGAACGCCTAATATCTCATCATTTAAAGTAGTTAAATCGAAATTAGCAAAACCATTATTTGTATTATCACATGAGTAAACATCATCTGTTATATTGGCCTCTGGTAAAGGCTGTACAATTAAATCGAATGAAGTTTCTGAATAGCAACATAAAATTTCCTTATGTGCAACCCTTACTCTTATTGTTTCTCTATCCTGAACGGTATTAGTAAAGAGATTAGGCAGAGTACTGTATTCATTACCACTACCATCTATGAAAGTAACTACTTTATTTAATTGACCACCTAAAACTTGAGATTCTACTTGAGAAACATCAAAAGATGATGAAATACCAGTATTAAAATTATCTTCACATGCATAAACGTTATTAATTCCATATGCATTAGGTGGCTCTTTAACATCGATGGTTTCATTGATTACCTCAGTGCTTCCATCATTAGTGATAACTGTGGCCGTTACAGTATAAACTCCATCTGCTGAAAAATCATGAAAAGGTGATAAATCCGTAGAAGTATTGTCCGCTCCAGACGCCGGATCACCAAAATTCCATTGAACTGAAGCAACGTTTGCAGAATTTGTTAAACTAAATTCTTTTAAAAATTCAGAACAAATATTAGTAATACTCATGCTAAAAGGAATAGCTACATTTCTGCTATTACCAGTAACATTAATATAGAAGTTAGCATCTGGTTTTCCGAAATCAGCAGTAGAAACATATTCATTAAAAGGACCACCTGGCACACAACCTCTTTGCCATGAAACATCATTATCTTGAGTGGAGCCTGCTATAAAAGCTAACCCATCTCCAGAAACAATTCCTTTATGAACTTCAACCAAAATTCTTTCAACATCAGCTGGAATTACTATAGGAGTATCAAAATCTACTTGTATAATTCGAGAATTACGATCTATGTTCCATGGAAGCTGTTGGTATTGACTACTTCCTATTAAATCTGTTTCGGAAAAAGAGGTAGGAAAATTATTGTCTATTTTATAAATATTAAATCTTATTTCTGGTAGCCAACCTGTTTTGTTTATTCCAACCTGACCAGAACTAATAGTAAACTCTTCGTTGGTTGATATGCCAAAATCTTCCAAATTAAAAGTTCTCGCCCAGTATATATAAGACGAGGTACATGAATGTATGTTTGTTTCTATAATATCATCACAAATATTATGGGTTAATCTTGTCGTTGAACCATAATTAGAAGTTTTTATAACCTCTCCAGTAACATTAATATAAAAATTGGCATTGGGTACTGGAGTGCTTAGGTTTTCTGTATTTGTATACGTATAAAGTTGTCTGCATCCTTGAAACCAAGAAATATCATTATCTTGTGCAGTACCAGCTATAAGAACTTTCTTATAATCAGAATTATAAATATCATCATACTGAGTAACTTCAACTAAAATTTTTTCAACTCCAGCTGGAACAACAATGGGCGTACTAAAATCAATTTGAACAATTTCAGGAGAATCTCCTATGGCAAGAGCTAACACTAAGTTACCATAACTAATTCTTTCAGGAGCTGAATTAGGGAAATTTGAATCAATACTGTAAATATTAAACACTAACCTAGCACCATCATAAGAATTACTAATGGCTATTTGCCCAGATTTAATAATGAATTGTTCATCTTTCGATATCCCAAAATCAGAAAGTGTAAAGGTTCTTGCCCAATATTCATCATATTCGCAAGTAGTTATATCAGTTTTTATAGGTGTATTTCCAACATTATGTGTTAAGGTTATTTGGGCATGTGAGACAAAATTACAGCTAAAATAGACAAGGGTTAATAGTATTAATCTTAGTAGTTTATTCCTTTTGAAATTTAGCCTATTGTCCATAGTTTTTTTATACATCATTCTAGAATATAAAATTAACATTAGGGCAGCCACTAGCTCTTTGACTTTTACAAAATACATTAACTCCTAAAGTAAATTGATGAAACCCACTATTATCTAACACAATTTCATTTAGTTGACTTGTATAGGTGTATGATACCATATAACGTTTATAATTAAACCCTACTATCGGAGTTAGTTGTTTTAAATTCTCAATAGCATTTTCTTCAAAACTCTGTCTATAGGATAATGCAGCCCAAACTTGCTTACCATTAGCAATGTTTTTATAGGCTTTTAAGTTAAAATCAACAGAAATCTCTCCAGTCTTCTCCAATAATTGTGTCATTATTGATGGCTCAAATTGTAAACTATGCCCTCTTCCAAAATAATATCCAACTGTCAACAAATACCTCCTTAAATTAAGTGATTTGAAAGTGCTGTTTTCTAAATTTTTAGTACTTAAAAGTAAATTTTTAACAGTTAAATATGCATATGAATCCATAAAATGGTATGCTGTACTAAAGTCAGCATTAAAATAATTTGTTGACTCTACTAATTGACTGTTAGAAGGATCTGGTATTGGTGAGGTAAAACTTGATTGGTCTATTGTATTTAGAACATAAGTGAATGACAAACCAAAAGACAATTGATTTAATGTATCATCTATTCCAGAATTAAGGTGATAAGCATAACTACCGGCCACACCTTTTTGTGCGTGAAAACCGTTTTTATCATTAAATAATATTCCTCCTGCAGCAGCTTGCTCTCCTATTCTTGAATGAAAACTTAATGTTTGCAATGAAGGTCCATTAGAAATTTCGTTCCATTGTTGTCTATGGGTTAATCTTAATTTTGCACAATTACCAATACCAGCAGCACTAGGATGAACTAAAAAAACATTATCAGAAAGATAATCACTATATATAGGAAATGTTCCTTGTGCAATAGTGATGTTAAAAACGAAAAATAATATTAAATATAAACTGTTTCTCCTTAGCAATTCAATAAGTTTAAAGCGACAAATACCATAACTAAAATAATATACATTTATTATATACGTTCACTTAATAATTATCTACATCAATATTAAAACGAATCGACCTAAAATCAGCAATTGACTGAAAAGTATTTTTAATTTTTTGAATAATTGCTTTTGACTGATTTAGCGGTTGATCATTTGGTAATTTGATCAATACTGTTTTTATATGCTGATTTCTAATTCGAGAAATAGCCGGGCTTGAAGGGCCCAATACGTTATCATTAAAAGAATTGTACAACGATTTATACAACCAATCAGCACCTGTCATTACTTTGTTATAATCTTTATGTTTTAAAGTTATTTTTATCAACCTTATCAAAGGCGGGTACTTATATTGATGTCGTTCATTTAACTGTTCTTTATACATCAAAGCATAATCATTCGTTGTGACCTGTTGTAAAATTTGGTGATAAGGGTTAAAAGTTTGAATGGCCACTTTACCCCTCTTTTTAGCACGCCCTGCCCTACCGGAAACTTGAGCTAATAATTGAAAACTTTTTTCATGGGCTCTAAAATCAGGAAAATTCAACATATTATCTGCATTCAAAACCCCAACTAAAGAAACGTTGGCAAAATCCAATCCTTTTGAAAGCATTTGCGTTCCCACCAATATGTCAATTTCATGTGCAGTAAAAGCACTCAGTATTTTTTGATAACCATATTTACCACGGGTCGTGTCCAAATCCATTCTGCCTACTTTAACATCAGGAAATAATTCTTGTAATTCTAACTCAATTTGCTCAGTACCAAATCCTTTAGTGTCTAAACTCGGACTTCCACAGGCCGAACATGTCTGTGGCATAGGTCTATAATAATTACAATAATGGCACCGTAATTCATTTTTAAATTTGTGATAAGTCAAACTCACATCACAATTCGGACATTGGGGTGATACACCACATGTTTTACACTCGACAATTGGTGAATACCCTCGACGGTTTTGGAATAATATAACTTGTTCTTTATTGGCCAAAGCTTCTTCGATCAACAACAACAAACGCTCAGAAAAATGCCCTTTCATACGTTTTTTCCTATAACCTTCTTTAATGTCAACTAATTCAATTTCAGGCAATAAAACATTGCCAAAACGCCTATTTAGTGTAACCAAACCATACTTTTGTTGCTGGGCATTGTAATAACTTTCTATTGAAGGAGTGGCACTACCCAATACTACTTTTGTTGCATGTAAATTTGCTAATACTATAGCTGCATCTCGAGCATGATAACGAGGTGCCGGGTCGAATTGTTTGTAGGATGTTTCATGCTCTTCATCCACAATAACCAATCCTAAGTCAGAAAACGGTAAGAATAATGAAGATCTCGCACCTAATATTAGCTGCGCTTTTGTTGAATTATTTAATATATTATTCCATACTTCTACACGTTCATTCAAAGAATATTTAGAATGAAAAACTGCTATCTGATTTCCAAAATAACGTTGTAGCCTTTCAATAAGTTGAGTGGTCAACGCTATTTCAGGAACTAAATACAATATCTGCTTACCTTGTTTTAAAACCTCATCAATAAGCTTTACATAAATTTCTGTTTTTCCACTTGATGTTATTCCGTGTAATAATATAACATCTTTATCTACAAAAGAATTCTTAATCTCACGATAGGCTTCTTTCTGTAAACTAGATAAACCTTTAACTTCATTAGTAGCTTCGTCAAAGTTTACCCTGTCGGTTTGAATATTGTAAATTTCTAATATATTCTTGTCGGATAATGCTTTTAAAACAGCATCTGAAACTCCACTTTTATCTTTAAGATCTTTAGCTTTTATTGGCTTTTTTGTTGTTGCTTTTAACGAGAAATAAGTGAGTAAAGCGTTTCGTTGTTGTTTGGCTCTACTTAAATTTTCCAGCAACTCATTTAATTTATCTTCATTAGCGTAAATTTCATTTAGCTTAACATACTTCACCAATTTTGGTTTGTACTGTTCTGTAATCTCTTCATTTAAAATAATAGCTTTCTTTTCTAATAAATCATTTAAAATGGGTAATACTCGTTTTTTATCTAAAATCTGACTTATCTTTTGAATTGGTAAACTTGACTGGTGCTCTAAAGCTTCAATAATTAGGAATTCGTCATCGGTCAACTCAGTTTCATTCGTATAATTTTGATTTTTAACAACAAGAGTTTCACTCTCTAATAAAAATGCTGACGGTAAAGCCGAACGCATTACTTCGCCTAAAGAACACATATAATAATTAGCTATCCATTGCCAATGCTGCAACTGTTTTTTTGTAACTAATGGAGCAGCATCTAAAATTTGAAAAATATCTTTGGCTTCATATGCAGTCGGTTTAGTTTGATGTATATCTGCCACCAAAGCAGTATAGATTTTTGACTTGCCAAAAGGAACAGCAACGCGCATACCGGGTTCTAAAAAAGTGGATTCAGCTTGCGTTATTCTATAGGTAAATAATCGCTGTAACGGAATAGGAAGTATGACGTTTATGTAAAAGTTCAAAATTTTAGAATTCAGAATTGGTAAAAATATTGAATTGTCATCAATATATTAAGTTGAATTGAATGTATTTTATTTTGTTGTTTTCTACTTTTTAAAATTTATAATAAATAATTTTCTAGTACATGCCTAGAAGCCATTTTATAATTTTGGCACGCTGTTTGTAAAAGTAATTATAATCGTGTTAACCAAAACGCAATTTTAATTATAATTTAACACACAGGTCATGAAAAAATTAACATTATTATTTATAGCAATCATCTCATTAAGCCTTTCTCCCCAAGCTTTTGCTGAAAACAAGAAAAGTACAAACAATGTATCGTATAGCTACAATGGCTATGGAGAAACGTTCACTTTTGTGGAAAGAGGAATTACATTTTCAATTTTCCAAAATGGTGAATTTGATTTCTATATCAATCCCAGAAATGGAATTCATGCCAATGTTGATTTAGGTGTAGTGAGTATTAATTATAACTCTGGTTACAATTATGATGCGTACGTGCAATATGATGATTATGGTGCCATTATTCAAATTGAGGATGTACCTATTTATTATGATCACTACGGTAGGATTAATCAAGCCGGAGATGTACGTATAAAGTATCATTCAAATAGATTGGTTAGAGTTGGTGGGTTGCATGTATATTATAATGCATACGGACATTACTCTCATTATGCTGGATATATAAATAGATATAATAGACATTACGTTTTCCATCCATATCACAATTATTTTGTAAGACCGTTTTATAATAACTGTATCGTAAGTTATAACCCATATAGACGTGATTATAGACCAAATCGTTATAGCTATTATAATTATAGAAAAAACTATTCGAAAAGGTACAATTCAAATAGAAGCTATAGGAATATTGATTCTAGAGTGCGTACAGCGAATAGCGACAGACAATATTCAAGACGTTCTACTAATGATAGTCGAGTTGCTAGAAGTAGAAATAATACAAGAAAAGAGACATCACAAAGAAGTGTAACGTCAAGAAATCGAAATGCGAATAATAGAAATGTCAATAATAATACAAGTGTAAGAAGAACTACTACTCAACGTAGCTCAAATACGCAAAACAATAGATCTGTAAATACAAATAGAAGAATTGCACAAAATGTTAGCAGCAAACCTGCTAGTAACAACCAAAGAAGGAGTGTTAGTTCAAATACTAAACCTAGAAAGGATGCAGTGAGATCTAATACAACGCAAAGACGTTCAAGTCAAAATGTTAGAACGCAGACTAGAAAAGCTCCTGAAAGAAATGCAACACAAAGACGTTCAAGTCAAAATGTTAGAACACAGACTAGAAAAGCTCCTGAAAGAAATTCAACAAAAAGAACTTCTACAAGAAGCAATCAGTCAAGAAAAATAAGTAACAATTCTTCAGTAAACAGAAGAAATACAAATACTTCGGGTAAAAGAACAATTGCAAGAAGTAATGAGTCAAGGAAAAGAAAAAGATAATTTTTATTTCCGTTCTATTAAAAGCCTTACGCTATGTTAAGGCTTTTTTTATTTTAAGAATTTTAAGGATAGTTACTCTTCTTCTTCAGCTTCTGCACTAAAATCAATTTCCTTTTCTTCCGGAATGACTAATTCCTCGGGAATATCCTCTTCATCCTCATCCATATGGTCTACCATACTTTGTTCTAGGTTGACACTAACCTTAACCAAATAAATAGTATCATCTGTTTTAACTTCTACAGCTTCTACAGTTTCACCCGAAGCATTTTTAAAAACGATGATGTCAGAATCATTATATCCGTCAGGATATTTTTCAACAAGAAGATTTAAAATATTTTCGGTAAGTTTTTTGTAGTCAACAATTACTCTTTTCATTATCGGCTTGATCGTTGGTTTTAATCAATAAAACTTTAAATAATAATTACATTATAAATATTATAAGAAACGTGTTATTAGCTTAAATCTAATAATCCAAATGTAAAAAAAAAATGAAATAACTGACAAAATTTTTTAAATATTTTACAAATTATCTGTTTTCTAATTTTTCTTTAAACAAGAACATTAATATAATGGGAACAGCAAGTATTCCTATCATCAATTTATTTTGCATAAATACTTGAGGATATAATGCCAATGTCAATACAAAACCTCCAACTGCTCCGCCAAGGTGTGCGCTATGTCCAATATTACCTAGTTGTTTCTTCATTCCATACATTGAATATAATAAATAGCCTACACCAAATACATAACCCGGAATAGGTATTGGAATAAAAAACATATATAAGCTCATATCAGGATTTAACATAATTGCAGCATATAGCACTCCCATTACAGCACCAGATGCTCCCACTGCACTATAATAAGGTTCTCTTTTATGAAAGCTCAATCCTAATGTACTCCCTGCCAATAAGCTAGCAAAGTAAATAATCAAAAACTTAGTTACGCCTAAATGAACAATCACTTGATCTGCGAAGAAATACAGCGTCAACATATTAAAAAAAAGATGTGCTTGATCAACATGCAAAAAACCTGAAGTGAGCATACGTATTTTTTCACCTTTCAAAATTGGCCCTATTTGAAACTTATACTTTTCTAAAAACAACCTGTCTGAAAAACCTTTTAAGGATACTAAAACGTTTACTATTATAATTGCAATTACTGCCTTATCCATTCACTAAATATTTTTCTCAAAGATAAAAGAACACATTGAAATTATATCACGATATTTGTCAAAATTTTTTGAATGCAATTTGTAACCTTTATATTAGTATATCCGTTTATTTGGCTATTTTCTATAATGCCATTTAGAGTCCTATATTTTATCTCTGATTGTTTTTATTATCTCATTTATTATATTATTGGATATAGAAGAAAAACTGTAAAATCTAATTTGAAACTTGTATTTACTGAGAAATCTGATGATGAAATTAGTAGCATCACTAAAAAATTCTATAGACATTTTGTGGATATTTTTATAGAAATGATAAAAGCTTTTACCATATCTGAAAAAGAAATGCTTAAACGCTATAAATTTACAAATATTGAAACCATACAGGATCTAGAGAAAAAAAATAAAAGTATCCTATTATTAGGATCACATTATGGGAATTGGGAATGGATATTCTGCCTTAATCTTTATATGAAATATAATGGCTATGCAGTTATTAAAAAATTGAAAAATCCTTACTTTGATAAAAAAATTCGTAAAAATAGAGGACGCTATAATACATCAATAGTACCAACCATAGAAATTTTCAAGACTATTGAAGATAATACTAAAAATAATATCTTATCCATTTACGGGTTTTTAAGTGACCAATCTCCCAAAATAAATAAGGCACATCATTGGTCAACGTTTTTAGGTGTTCACGTACCAATTATAACGGGTTCAGAATTATTAGCTAAAAAAAATAATTTGACCGTAGTTAATTTCAGTACCCAAAAAGTAAAACGAGGTTATTATGAAACTACTTTTAAGGTCTTGGCAGAAAATCCCAATGATTTTAAAGATTATGATATCACTGACAACTATTTAAGAGAATTGGAAAAGTCAATTTATGCGCAACCAGAATATTATTTTTGGACACATAAACGCTTTAAACATAAGAATAAAGGACCAGTGGCAGTAGGCAGTAGGCAGTAGGCAGTAGGCAAAATACTCTTTTAATATGCAGTATGTCATTAAAAAACAGATCGCCTCACGTTCGTCCTTTGATATACTTAAAATCTAGTTGTTAAAATATATTTAAGTGGCAAACCATTTTTCAACCATCTTTTTTTCTAACTGAACATCGTTCTTAAATACAAACTCATTGGATGTTGCATTGTATTCATAATCTTTCTCCCATTCTTTAAAATTTGCAGCTACACTTATAATACTTTTACAGACAAAATCTACTTCTTCATCTGTTATTGTAGGATGAATTGACATTCTAATCCAACCTGGCCTATCTAACAAACAACCATCCTCTATTTTATGCTTATAATCTTCGGAAGTTAATAGATCAATATTTAATAAAAAATGCCCATAAGTACCTGCACAAGAGCATCCACCTCTGGTTTGAACGCCAAATCTATCATTCAGCAATTTAACTCCTAAATTATAATGCAATCCGTCAATGTAAAATGAAAAGATACCAATTCTATCCTCATGTTCTTCAGCAAGCAGGTGTATATTTTTTATCCCTTTTAATTGAGAGAATATCTTAGTATTTATCTCATGCTCACGTGCTAAGATATTTTCAGAACCCATTGCTTCTTTGAGTTGCACAGCCAAAGCAATTTTTATTGTTTGTAAAAATCCTGGTGTTCCGCCATCTTCACGTAATTCTATATCTTCAATATAACGATGATCTCCCCAAGGGTTTGTATACGTTACTGTACCTCCTCCCGGGTTATCCGGAACCGTATTATGGTATAATTCATCACTAAACAATAAAACCCCCGAAGTCCCGGGACCTCCTAAAAATTTATGCGGTGAAAAGAAAATTGCATCTAAATAAGCATCTTTATCTGCCGGATGCATATCAATAGGAACATATGGAGCAGAACAAGCAAAATCAACAAAGCAATATCCATTATAGCTATGAACCATCTTTGCCATCTTGTGATAGTCTGTTCTAATTCCTGTGACGTTAGAACATGCGGTAATTGATGCTATCTTTATATTTCTATCTTTATATTGTTCAAGTAATGTTTTAAAACTCTTAAGACACACTAAACCTGTTTCTTCACAAGGTATTACCTCAACATCTGCAATAGTTTCAAGCCATGAAGTATGATTTGAATGATGTTCCATATGAGTAATAAAAACTATGGGTTTTAACGCTTCTGGAATTTTTGTGAATTTCTTCATACTTTCAGGAACTTTTAGTCCTAAAATACGTTGAAACTTATTAATAACTCCGGTCATACCCGTTCCTTCAGTAATTAAACAATCCTTTTCAGAAGCATTTACATGTTTTTTAATTATATCGCGTGCTTTATGATACGCCTGGGTCATTGCCGACCCCGTAATTGAAGTTTCAGTATGGGTATTTGCTACAAAAGGGCCAAACTCATTGATGAGTTTTTCTTCAATGGGCTTATACATTCTCCCACTGGCAGTCCAGTCTGTATAAATTATTTTTTTTTCTCCATATGGGGATTGAAAAGTTTGATCTACCCCAATAATGTTTTTTCGAAACTGATCAAAATAATTTTCTAAGGAAGATTCGGCTTTCATATTTAACTAGATTTTTGCTATCGTCGATATTACATCCATAATATTTTTAGCCAATTCATCGGCTTTTGTCTGAGAAGAACTTTCAGTATAGACTCTTATAATTGGTTCTGTATTAGATTTTCTAAGATGTACCCATTCGTTTTCAAAATCAATTTTCACACCATCAATGGTACTCACATCTTCGTTTTTATATTTGTCAGAAACCCTTTTTAGTATTTCATCTACATCAATTTTTGGAGTCAATTCAATTTTATTTTTACTCATAAAATAACTTGGATAACTCTCTCTCAATAACTTACAACTTAACTTAGATTTTGCCAAATGAGACAAGAAAAGGGCTACACCAACTAAAGAATCTCTTCCATAATGGGAAGCCGGATAAATAATTCCGCCATTCCCTTCACCTCCAATAACTGCATTCGTATCTTTCATTAATTGCACAACATTAACCTCGCCAACAGCACTTGCCCGATATTTTCCATTGTGCTTTTCAGTAACATCACGTAAGGCTCTGGAAGATGATAAGTTTGAAACTGTATTGCCACTTGTCTGACCTAAAACATAATCGGCACAAGCCACCAAAGTATATTCTTCACCAAACATAGAACCGTCTTCACATACTAAGGCTAATCTGTCAACATCTGGATCAACCACGATACCCAAATCTGCATTTTCTTTAATTACCAATTCAGAAATATCAGTAAGATGCTCAGCTAAAGGTTCTGGATTATGCGGAAAATGACCATTTGGTTCACAATATAATTTTACGCACTCCACTCCTAACCTATCGAGCAAACTTGGTATAGCGATACCTCCTGTTGAATTTACAGCGTCAACCACAACTTTAAAATTAGCATTTTTTATCGCGGCAACATCTACTAATTCTAATTTCAGAACTTCATCAATGTGTTTATCTATATATCCTTTTTCTTTAGTATAAATTCCTAGATTGTCTACATCTGCAAATTTATAATCATCAGTTTCTGCTAACTTCAAAATATCTTCACCATCCTGACCATTTAAAAATTCTCCTTTTTCATTTAGTAACTTTAAGGCATTCCATTGTTTAGGATTATGAGATGCAGTTAAGATAATTCCACCATCTGCTTTTTCGATTGGAACAGCAATCTCAACCGTTGGTGTTGTAGAAAGTCCCAAATCTTTAACATTGATACCCAAACCAGCCAATGTATTAGCTACTAGGCTACTCAACATTTTTCCGGAAATTCTAGCATCTCTGCCAAGAACAACAGTGAGTTTTTCTTTATTAGGATTTCTTTTTAATAACCAGCTACCATATGCAGCAGCAAACTTAACAGCATCTATTGGTGTTAAATTGTCATTGACATTACCACCTATAGTACCACGTATTCCAGAGATCGATTTTATTAAAGTCACAAATTTATAATTTGATACAAATATATGCTTAATAGCTCAATTTTAAAAGTAAAGAAATACATTAAACTAACTAAAATGTACGTGATTAATCATTCCATAGATATTCATCTTTATCTGGTTGATTACCATTAAAAATAGAAATATATCGGTAATAAAAAAAACCGCTGAGTATCCAGCGGTTTTTTAAAATTTATAAAATGTATTCATTCCCAACTTTTGCTGGAAAGAATTAATAAAGATTTGTCTTTATTTTTTCTCAGCGTCCATTTTATTTTTCAAATCAGCCAAAACAGAAAGGTCTCCTAATGTAGATTTCTCTGAACTCTCTTCAATTCTCTTTTTAGTTGCTTTGACAGCTTTCTTTTCTTCAGCTTTAAATATAGATGTATGAGAAATAACCAATCTTCTATAATCTTTATTAAATTCTAGAACTTTAAAGTCAACAGTATCTCCTTTATCTAATTTAGTACCGTCTTCTTTTTCCATATGACGTGCAGGAACAAAAGCTTCAACATCATCATCACCAAAAGAAACAATAGCACCTTTATCGGTTATTTGAGTAACTGTACCATTGTGGATAGAGTCAATTGCAAATTTATCTTCATAAGCATCCCAAGGATTCTCTGTAGTTTGTTTATGACCTAAATTCAATTTTCTACCTTCAACATCTAACTCTAAAACCTGAACTTCTAATTTATCACCAACTTTTACAAAATCTGATGGATGTTTAACTTTCGTTGTCCAAGAAAGATCAGATATATAAACCAATCCATCAATTCCTTCCTCAAGTTCAACAAATACACCAAAATTTGTATAATTTCTAATAATACCGGTATGTTTAGAACCTACAGGATATTTAGTAGTAATATCTGTCCATGGATCTGGATGTAATTGCTTCATTCCTAAAGACATTTTACGGTCGTCACGATCTAGTGTTAAGATAACAGCTTCTATTTCATCGCCAACTTTTACAAAGTCTTGAGCAGAACGCAAATGTGTAGACCAAGACATTTCAGAAACGTGAATTAATCCTTCAACACCTTTACTTACTTCAATAAAAGCACCATAATCTGCAATAATTGCTACTTTACCTTTTACTTTATCACCAATTTTTAATTCGGCATCTAAAGCTTCCCAAGGATGTTTTTCTAATTGTTTTAATCCTAATTGAATTCTAGATTTATTATCATCAAAGTCAAGAATTACTACATTTAATTTTTGATCTAACTCAACAATTTCACTTGGGTGATTAATTCTACTCCAAGATAAATCAGTAATATGAACTAAACCATCAACACCACCAAGATCAACAAATACACCATAAGAGGTAATATTTTTAACCACACCTTCTAATACTTGACCTTTCTCTAACTGACCAATAATTTCTTTCTTTTGTTCGGCTAAATCTGCTTCAATAAGTGCTTTATGAGAAACTACAACGTTTTTAAATTCGTGATTAATTTTAACCACTTTAAATTCCATTGTTTTTTCAACAAACTGATCGTAGTCTCTAATAGGTTTTACATCAATTTGTGAACCAGGTAAGAATGCTTCAATTCCGAATACATCCACAATCATACCTCCTTTAGTTCTACACTTAATAAAACCGTTTACCACTTCTTGCGTTTCATGAGCTTTATTTACTCTATCCCAAGCCTTGATAACTCTTGCTTTTTTATGAGATAATACCAATTGACCTGTACTATCTTCACGTTTGTCTACCAATACCTCAACAGTATCTCCGACAGCTAAACTAGGATTGTATCTAAATTCATTTAAAGAAATAACACCTTCAGATTTAGAATTGATATCGATAATAGCTTCACGTTCAGTCATTCTAACGACTTTACCGTCTATTACTTGACGCTCTTCAACTAACCCTTCTATTCCTTCTAAGGCTTTATCGAATGCGGCTAATTTTTTATCATCAACAGCCTCAATACCTTCCTCGTATTTGTGCCAATCAAAATTATCTAAAAATTCTTGTGTATTCTGTGGAGTTTCTTCCGCTTTTTCGTCTACTATTAATTCTTCCTTAGAAATTTCTACAACTTTCTCTTCAACGATTACATCTGCTACTTGTGGCGTTTCTACAACATCTTCTATCACTTGTTCTACAACTTCTTCTTTTACTACTTCCTCTTTCTTCACAGCTTTTTTATTTTCTTTCTTAGGCTTTTCTTCTTTCTTAGTTTCAACTGTTTCAGTAGCGTACTTAGATTCTAATCCTAATTCTTGAACTAATAAAGTATAAAAAATCGCTCTGTATTTATTTCTATTAGAAGATCCTATTGCTTCAATTGCCGCCGCTATGGCTTCATCTAATTTTGGAGAGTCTTCTAAACCCATTTTTTTGATTAGAAAATTTTTCTTTACAGTTTCTAATTCCTTTGAATCTGAACTAGATACTTTTTCAGCATCCACCTTATAAATTGATGGTCCTAATCCTTTTGTCACACTCGCTAATAAATCAGTATTTACTTTTAATCCTAATTTTTTAACTTCACTAGTGTATAAATCTATTTTTTCTTGTAATTTAGACATGTGCCTAATAAATTTGTATTTTATTGTTATTCAGATTATTAACGATAATTCCAATAAAAGAGTTAAACAAAATAATATTTAAAAAAATTCCTTCTAAATCTGCTCTCGTTAAAAGGAGTGCAAATTTACGTATATTTTTTAATCTAGCAATTAGAAATTTAAATTTATTCTAAGCCAATAAATTCATATTTGGCCTAGTTGTCAATGGCAAAGAAGATTCAATTTAAAAAACAAGTGAATATTTGTTCCACTAAGGAATAATAATAATTTAGGAATTAATCTATTTTAGGAGATTATTGGAATATAATTAATTAGACAACAACAAACTATGAGCGAGCTTATAATTGAATAAATAATTTTAAAAAAAGAACCAAACTATAATAAAGATTTAATAATTTGTTCTTCGGTAATTCCTTCAGCTTCAGCTTTATAATTCTTTACAATTCTATGTCTTAGAATAGCAAAGGCAACTGCTTGAACATCTTCAATATCTGGTGAAAATTTACCATGAATAGCAGCATATCCTTTGGCTGCCAAAATTAAATTTTGAGATGCTCTTGGCCCAGCACCCCAATCAATATAATCATTCACTATTTGTGCTGCTCTCTCTGAATTAGGTCTTGTTTTAGCCACTAATGCGACCGCATATTCCACAACATTATCAGCAACCGGTATACGTCTAATTAAGTGTTGTAAATCTAATATTTCTTTAGCAGAAAAAACAGGATTAACAATTATAGTATCGTCAGTGGTAGTACTTTTAACAACCTCCATTTCTTCTTCAAAACTTGGATAATCTAAATAGATAGAAAACATAAATCTATCTAACTGAGCTTCTGGTAAAGGATAAGTACCTTCTTGTTCTATAGGATTTTGAGTAGCTAACACAAAAAAAGGTCTTTCTATATTGTAATGATGGCCTGCCACAGTAACAGATTTCTCCTGCATAGCTTCCAATAAAGCTGCTTGCGTTTTTGGTGGAGTTCGATTGATCTCATCTGCTAAAAGAATATTACAAAAAATAGGACCTTTTATAAATTTGAAATGCCTGTCTTCATCTAAAATTTCACTTCCTAAAATATCTGAAGGCATTAAATCTGGTGTAAACTGTATTCGCTTAAAATTTAAACCTAATGTTTTAGAAATTGTATTAACCAACAAAGTTTTAGCCAACCCTGGAACACCTATCAGTAGTGAATGTCCTCCACATAAAAGTGACAATAAAACATGATCTATCGCATCATTTTGGCCAATAATAATTTTACCAACCTCTTGTTTTAGCGCTTTATATCTATTTACTAAATTTTCGACTGCAACTACATCAGACATATTTTTATTGCTAGTTATTGGTTATTAAATAATTAGTTTCGTACAGCTATTTCTTCTCCCAATTATCCTTAAATTCACATTTTTTATAATCCTTATTGATTTTAATATAAGTGTCAACTATTTTCTCTTTAGTCCACTTAGCGATGGTTTCTTCACGTTTCTTTTGTAAGGCTAAATTTTGAACTTTCACATAATCTTTAGACAAATCTGCTATATGAGATGTTGTTTTTGATTTCATTAAAATCATTTTATACATTTTCTCGCCTTCACGGGTTTCATCATAAAATATATCAGAAATTTCACCTTCTTTTAATGTACTAATTCTTGCATATAAGGCCGGATCCATTCTCGTTTGATCGAATTTTGTATCATTGGTTATAGGGTTAAGCAACATACCGTTATTTGCTTTCGTCTCTTTATCTTCTGAATATTTGTCTACTGCTTCTTCAAAAGTAAGTTTTAAAGTTAAAATATCTTTTTTAATCTTGGCAATAGAATCTTTAACTTGTTGTTGCTGTTCATCTGTAATTTCAGACTGCATTAAAAGATGTCTTACATCGCGCTGTTTACCTTTAATTTTTTCAACAGTAAGAATGTGATAACCAAAATCTGACTTAAAAGGATCTGAAATTTCACCTTCATTTAAACTAAAAGCTGCTTCTTTAAATTCTTTAACAAAGCCACTTTCTCTGGTTATCGTATATAATCCGCTATTATTAACAACTCCTGGATCTTTAGAGTATAAAATGGCTTTCATTTTAAAACTTTGACCATCTTCAACTTCTTTTTTAATTTCCTTTAATCTATTTACAATACGTTCTTCTTCTTCTTTAGAAGGATTTATTCGCAATACAATTTGAGCTAATTCAATTTCATCACCTACTTCAGGAATATTATTTTCTTTCTCAAGACTCTTAAAATAATTTCTTACTTCTTCAGGAGTAACATCAACTTCATCTGTTAGTTTTTGTTGCATTTTTTGGACTAAAAAAGATTCTCTTTCAACTTCAACAAACTCTTTACGTAAATCAGCCATATCATTAAATCCATAATATTGATATACTTTTTCTTCTGAACCTAATTGTTGTAAAAAATAAGCGATTTTTCTTTCAACTTGACCATTAACTTCAGCTTCTGTAACTACAATACTATCAACAACTGCATGATGAGACAATAACTTTCTTTTCATAATTTGTTCTAACATCTCACAATCAGATATATCCACTTTCCCTTCACTTTGCTGTTCTAATTCAAGCTTATAAGAGGCTATCTCAGAATCGAGAACGATGTTTTTACCTATTACAGTAGCAACTCCGTCTAATTTTATTTTACCTTGTGGGTTTAAAGAGTCTAATTGTTCTTTATCTTGGGCGTACATCACGAACGTAACTAACAAGATTAAAAGAGTAAAATATTTCTTTAGCATTTTAATAAATTTCAAATTCCTTGTTTTTAATGGCATCATCTGTTAATATTTCTTCTATTTTTCTTAATAATTCTAATTTCCTTTTATGCAATATCATTTGTTTAATAGTGGGTAAAGCATAACTCATTGGAGCAATTTCATTCCGCAATAATACGTCTTTAACTTTAACTAAATACACTCCTGTTGAATCTTCTTTATGAATAAATTTGTTTTTTCTTAAAAATTTATTCTTGTCGAAATTTTTTATAAAATTAGTACTTTTTATTACCTCATCGTATTTAATCCAAATAGAGTCGTTTAAATTATACGATTTTAACTGTAGTCGCTGTTCTTTAATTTTGATATCAGAATCTTTATTATCTGATTTAAACAAAGAAATAAATTCTTCAGCATTAAGAATATCATTACCAAAATGGATAAATCTTAATTTTATTAATTCTTCGTTTAGTCTGAAAATTTCTTTATTACTTTTATAAAAACTATCAATATTAATTTGAGTTACTAATGTGTCAAATTCTTGATTTACTATGGCTTCTTTATATTTGTTTATCAATAAGTCTTGCCTGTATTGTTCTACTAATTTATTAATATTTTCATCTTCTTCCTTGTCTAAATTAATTTTAGCTTTTTTAAGTAATAATTGCTCTTTTGCCCATTTATTTAAATAACCGTTTATAAATAGTAAACTATCCTTTCGGCTTAATTTTTCGGGTATTAGAGCATCTACATCTTCTTTATAAAGAAAACTATCATGCACCCTTGCAATTGGTGTTTTATCTTGTTCATGATCCACACACGACGCAATAAGTATAAAAATTAATATGAAAAGTAGTTTTCTCAAATTAACTTTGGTTTTGCTTTATCAATTTCTTCAGTACTTTTTTCTTTACTCTAACAGGATATTGTCGTTTTAGATCTTCCGTCCATTGTTTATCCAAAAAATCTTGAAAATCATTAATTACACTTCCTTTAGCTTCTTTTAACAACATGGGTTGTGGCTGAAGTATTTTATGAACTTTAACTACAACAAAACCTAACTTATTGTCATTTATAATGTCAGATACTCCCTCTTTTTCTAACACAAAATCTTTGGGGAATTTTGAGTGATCTTCTTCCAAAATCCCTTTAGAAAATAGTACATGTATGGTTGCACCTTCATTTACCAATTCTTTTATCTCATCTAAAGTCTTTTTCTCTTCGAGATACTTTTTTACAAGCACAGCTTTATTCTCTTTAGTACAGGATGCAATTGTAACATCACCACGTCTTTTCCAAAAATAATTCTGTTGGTTTTTAGCAAAAAAATCTTTTAATCCTATTGTATCTTTTTCTGCGCGTTTCCAAACTTTATCTTGCAAAAGATCAAATAATAATAATCCGTCTTTATACTCTTTTAAGGTAAACGCAAAATCTGCATCCGTTCTTTCTAAATTTTCCCTATAATATGTTAACACTTTATTTTCAAAAAAATCTACAAAGCTATCTTTGGCACTCTTATTATTCGTAGCACTATACTCAATTAATTCATCAAGTTGAGAAACCTCTCCATTGATTGACAATACAGAAGTTTTTAAATTTTCTGCAATTCCAATAGTATCATTTGTAAAGTACAAATTGAGTATAGCTTCATTTTTTGTGATCTTGTACTCATTAATTAATCTTTTTACAATTGAAGTCCCGGCAATTTTATATCGTTTACTTTTTTCAATTTTATTAGTTAACTCACTTTTCAAGTCATCAAAACTTTTGACAGGATATTTTTTAATTAGTTTTATTATATGCCAACCATATGGTGTCTTAAAAGGTGTAGAAATATCATTACTATTTTCCATTGCGAAAGCCACATCAGCAAATTCTTTGATCATTCTTGTAGCATTGAACTTAGCCAGTTTTCCACCATTGATCGCAGAATTTCTGTCTTCAGATTGTGATTGAGCTAATATCTCAAACCTTTCACCTTGATTTAACTTAGCATATAGTTCATTTATTTTAGTATTAGCATATAGCGAATCTTTCTCATTTTCTTTAATCATAATATGAGCAACTTCTACTTCACCTTTAGATTTTCTAATATCATTAACTTTTACAATATGATATCCAAATTGCGTTTTAAAAGGCATTGAAACCTTATTTATTTTAGTGTTAAAAGCCGCATTCTCAAAAGGGTAAACCATAGCAAATGCAGAAAAATACCCTAAATTACCTCCATTATTCTGAGCAGAAGGATCTTCTGAATATTGCTTCGCAATTTTTTCAAAAGAAGCACCTTCAACAATTTTATTTCTGGCTTCAATAATTTTCTGATAGGCAGCCAATGTGTCCCCAGTAGTCGCTTTGGGTTGTAGCCTAATTAAAATATGACTTGCGTTTACTTCTGTCTTCGTTCTTTCATAAGCCTCTTCTACTAAAGCGCTAGTAATTTTACTATCGGTAAGGTAAGGAGTTATCAATTGTTCTCTATACTGTGCTAGTTCCTTTTTATAGGCACTTACAGTATCATATTTTAATTCATAAGCTTGCTTTAACTTTAACTTATAATTAATAAACAATTCTAGATATTCTTCAACTGATTTCTTGTTTTCCTCACTGACTATGTCTCTATTTTTATTAAAAACTTTAAGAAATTCGCCAGTATAAACTGGTTCATCGGCAACTGTGAATAAAATATCCTTTTGTTTTTGCGCATTGAGATAACTAAAACTTAATAAAAAAAAGAATAACAATATGTTCTTAAAATGCATAAAAATTAATTTAAAAAATGTAGTGGTGTACGATAATTTTCAATGGGTCTATTAAGTTTTTAGAACGTTCAAAAGTATTTTATATTTTCATATCACATTGTTAAAAAAATCACAAAGAAATTACGCCTTCAACCTTAGCTACTTCTTTATATTTTCTAATTATTTCATCGGCATCCTTCATCGTTACAACAATAGTTAAGCTTTTATATTTACCTGTTTTAGAGGGTTTTGTATTTATAACCACTCCTGAATAATTGAAAATATTTTTAATCTCATTCACCTTTATGTCATCTGTAGGTATAATAAACTTAAACATATATTCAGTAGGAAACTCAGTAGTATTCTCCAAACTCAGTTTTAATTTTTTGTAAAATTCTTCTTTATTTTCCATAAACATTTCTCAAACGCTACAATAGCACAATAATTTCCAAAAATAAAGGTATTGAGGTATCTCAAATAATTAATAGTAAAGACCGCCAAAAGTACAGTTATTGATTAGGCTATTTAGTTACCTATTAAATAATTATTGACAGGCAAAAGTAATCAACTGACTTTTAGATAACAAACAAAAAGTACATATTTATCAACTATTATATTTATTATTTGAAATATTTTTTGTTCTTTGTCACGTAGTAATTTGAATTAGATCTGATGCAGCAAAAAATTGTTATTACCGGTGGACCAGGAACGGGAAAAACGACATTAATAAAGGAGTTAGAAAAAAGGGATTTTAATTGTACTCCAGAAATTTCAAGACAAATAACTCAAACTGCCAGAGAAAAAGGTATAGATCATCTTTTTTTAAAGGATCCTTTATTGTTTAGTAATTTGTTACTTGATGGCAGAGAACAACAATATATTGATGCAACAAGTAATAATGCTTCAATTATTTTCTTTGATAGAGGTCTACCAGATGTACATGCATATATGAATCATTTCAATAATGAATACCCAGATATTTACATAGAAAAATGTGAAAAATACAGATATGATAGTATATTTTTACTACCACCGTGGGAAGATATTTATACTACAGATGATGAACGATATGAGACTTTTGAGCTCTCAATTTCAATATATAAACATTTAAAGATTGCTTATACTGAACTTAATTATGAAATTATTGAAGTTCCCTTTGGCAATGTAAGTTTTAGAGCCGATTTTATATTAGAACGACTAAAATTTTAAAAATGTCTACGGCTCTTGATGTTTTATATAGCTATTGGAATTATTCTTCTTTTAAAGATCCTCAAGAAGAAATTATAAACAATGTTCTGGTTGGTAAAAATCTTATAACTGTACTGCCTACAGGCGGAGGGAAATCAATTTGTTATCAAGTACCAGGAATGATGAAAGAAGGTGTATGTATTGTCATTTCGCCTTTAATAGCTTTGATGAATGATCAGGTTAACGCACTTAAAAAACTTGGGATAAAAGCAATTGCTGTTACTTCTGCACTTGGACAAAACGAAGTTATTGATGCCTTTGACAACCTTCTTTATGGAAATTATAAATTTTTATACCTCTCACCTGAAAAATTGCAATCAAAATTTATTCAAGAGAAGATTAAAAATTTAAAAATAAATTTAATTGCTATTGATGAAGTACATTGCATTTCAGAATGGGGACATGACTTTAGACCTGCTTATCTGAAAATTCCTGTTTTAAATGAACTACATCCCGAAGTTCCATTAATTGGATTGACAGCAACAGCAACTAACAATGTTATAAAAGACATTATCAAACATCTTAACATTACTGATGTTAAAATTATTAAACAATCATTAGTTAGAAAAAATTTAGCCTTTAATATAATTCGAAGTGAAGATATTTATTATCACATTGAGATGATTCTCAGTAAAACTAAACTACCTTCAATATTATATGCGAGCAGTCGAAAAAAAGTAAAAAGTATTAGTGATTATTTAAATAAGAATAATTTTAAAAGTACTTTTTATCATGGTGGATTATCAACTAAGGAAAAACAACTTTCTTTTGAAAACTGGATGAGTGAAAAAACACTTATAATGGTAGCGACAAATGCCTTTGGAATGGGTATTGACAAAGAAAATGTTCAGAATATCATTCATATAGACATCCCAAATAGTTTAGAGAATTATATGCAAGAAGCTGGTAGGGCCGGTAGAGATGAAAACATAGCTTTCTCATATATTTTTGCCAATGATCATAGCATAGATATTGTAAAACGACAATTTTTAAAAAATAAAGTAACAGTAGCTTTTGCAAAAAATATTTATAAAAAACTCAATCAGTATTTCCATATTTCTTATGGTGAATTACCTCAAGATTATTTTGAGTTTAATTTAACCGATTTCTGCTCACATTATAGTTTTAATATTATACAAACTTACAATACATTAAAATTTTTAGAAAGAGAACAAGTGTTGCTATTTAATGAGAATTTTAACAAGCAATCTACATTAAAATTCATGGTTTCACCCGACGAAATATTAAATTTTTCAGAGCGAACAAAATCTGAGGTGATTAAGACATTATTGAGAAGTTATGGAGGTTTATTTGAACAAGCTGTTAAAATAAATGAATCATTAATTGCAAAAAAATTAGGCACCACAGCTTTCTCTATTAAAAATGAGCTAATTAAACTTTCAGATGACGGTTTGGCAATATATGAATTTAGAAAAAACATAAGTAAAGTTCAATTTTTAGTACCAAGAGAAGATGATATTACCGTACATAAAATAGCGGCAAATATTAAACAATTGAATACTATTAAATTAGATAAAATTAAAGCTATTATAGATTATGTTAATAATACCACCGAATGTAGAAGTAAGTATTTATTGGCCTATTTTGATGAAGAAAATGTTAATAATTGTGGTATCTGTGATGTTTGTATAAAAACGAATCCAAGTAATTTAAAACAATTATCTATAGATATTTTGGCTTTATTTTCAACTAAACAATATCTTTCTACCAAAGAAATAATAGCACATTTTAATATTGAAAATTCAACTATACTCTCAACATTGCAATTATTATTGGATAACAATAAAATAATAATAACTTCGCAAAATAAACTAGAAAAAGTATCGAATGACTGATGTACGTATTGTATTTATGGGCACTCCTGATTTTGCAGTTGGTGTTTTGAAAAATTTAATTCAACATAAATTTAATGTTGTAGGTGTAATCACATCGCCTGATAGACCATCTGGCAGAGGTAGAAAATTGAATCAATCTGCTGTAAAAAAATATGCTTTTGATCAAGGACTCAAAATCTTGCAGCCAACGAATTTAAAAAATGACTTTTTTTTAAATGAATTAAAAGAATTGAATGCCAATTTACAAATTGTAGTCGCATTTAGAATGCTTCCAAAAGTAGTATGGCAGTTACCAAAATTAGGCACTTTCAATTTACATGCCTCTTTATTACCTGAATATAGAGGAGCAGCACCAATAAATTGGGCAATTATAAATGGAGAAACTAGCACCGGGGTCAGCACTTTTTTTATTGACGAAAAAATTGATACCGGTGAAATTATTTTACAAGACGAAGTTGATATTTCTGAAACTGATACAGCAGGAGATTTACATGATAAATTAATGGAAGTCGGTAGTAAATTAGTGGTAAAAACTGTAAAACTAATTCAGAAAGGAAAAGTAAAAACAGTAATACAACCTGAAAAGGAGGAAAAGCCGGCTCCTAAAATTTATAAAGAAACTTGTAAAATTGATTGGAGCCAACCTATTGAAGCTATTTACAATAAAATTAGAGGATTAAGCCCATACCCTACTGCATGGACAATTATTGATAATGTTAATGAAATTATAGAGGCAAAAATTTATGCTGCAAGTAAAGAAATCGTAAAGCATAATTATAAAATAGGTACAGTCATAACTACAAAAAAAGAAATGAAAATTGCCGTTAAGAATGGTTTCATTTTAATCGATCAAATGCAACTACCAGGTAAACGTAAAATGAATACGCGTGATCTGTTGAATGGATTTGCATTTCATACGAATGCAATTGCCCAATAACTCGCATATTTACTGACTTTCCGCTACATTCTGAGCGAAAATTATTTGGTTATTAACAATTAGCTTTAATTTATTAACAAAATGATGCTTTTTAAGTAGTAAATCTTGCGTAACACCCTATAAAATATATATTTGTTAAGCTTTTAACGAAGCAAAAATTAATATTTAACCAATTTAAATTACGTATTATGAACAAATCAGAATTAGTAGACGCTATGGCTGCTGACGCAGGAATTTCAAAAGCTGCTGCAAAAAAAGCTTTAGATTGTATGATGGGGTCTGTTGAAAAGACTTTAAAGAAAGGTGGAAGAGTTTCTTTAGTAGGTTTTGGATCTTGGTCAGTTTCTAAAAGAGCTGCAAGAGATGGAAGAAACCCTCAAACTGGAAAAACTATTAGAATTGCTGCAAAAAATGTAGTGAAATTTAAGCCAGGTGCTGAATTAAAAAATTCAGTAAACTAGTAATTTTAAGTCTTAACTTAAATATTAAAAAGCTCTCGAGATTTCGAGAGCTTTTTTTATCTGATAAAAAGTACTATATTAGTTGAGTAATAATTGTTTATGTTCACTACAAAGCCATCTAAAGGAAGATTACTGGTTGCAGAACCTTCTATATTAAATGATAATTCATTTAATAGATCGGTTATACTTTTATCTGAACATAACAATGAAGGTTCAATTGGTTTTATTATAAATAAACCTTCAAAATACACGTTAAATGATTTGATTCCTGAAATAAATTCAGATCTAATTATCTATAACGGCGGTCCGGTTTCAAAAGAAAACTTATATTTTATTCATAAAGTGCCAGATTTAATACCAGATAGTATTGAAATCAAAAATGGTATCTTTTGGGGTGGTGACTTTGAAAAAATTCAGGAATTACTGGAAGATAAAATTTTAAAAAAAGACGATATTCGTTTCTTTCTTGGGTATTCAGGCTGGAGTAAAGATCAACTTCAAGATGAATTGGAAACTACTTCTTGGATCGTTATTGAAAATAACTATCACAATATTTTTGACATTTCACATAAATCTTTTTGGAAAGACCAACTTATGAAATTCGGTGGCGAATATCGAATTTGGGCGAATGCTCCAGAAAATCTAAGCTTAAATTAAAAAATATCCCTTTTTTTCTTTAGTATTTTTTTAGTTATTATGACGGATTAAAATTCTATCAACTAAAATATATTAAGATAACTTTTCTAAAACACTTAGATTAGTATGTAATTGAGTAGCTATTTTGGTGCTGTAGGTTTTTTTCCTGAACTTAGTTACTGATTGAATTCCAATAATTGAATTGGTTATAAATACTTCATCAACTTTTTGAAGTTCAAACGGTGAAATTGCTGTTTCAATAATCTCATAATTACTGTCTTTCTTTATCATAGAAATAATATTCTTTCTGATAACTCCTTTCAAACAACCTTCAGATAGTGAAGGGGTTAATATTTGATTACCCTTCACCAAGAATATGTTGGCATTTAATGCTTCTACAAGTTGTTTTTTTTCGTTCAATAATATGCAATTATCAAGCTCATTTTCAGCGGCATATACATTGGCAACTACATTCAGTATTTTGTTATTAGTTTTAATGGTAGATAACATGCCAGAATATAAATAGTGATCTTTAAACAAATCAACTTCATAGTCAGTTTTTGAAGATATTAATAATTGATTTGCCTCAATTAAAAAATTTATATCATTATTTTCAGGGAGATAAAACCCTCCATCTTTTCTAAATACCGAAAATCGAATTCTAGCATCAATTAATTCGTTGATTTTTAGCATTTTACCTATTTCATTTTCAAAATATTCAAAAGTAAACTTCATAGGAATTTTCATACGTAACATTCGCATGGAAGCCATTAATCTAAAGTAATGATCTTCAGCAAAGATGACTTTACCATTAAGCACTTTAATTGTTTCGAAAAGTGCATCTCCATATTTAAATGCTCTATTATTTACAGACAATGAAAATTTGTCTTTAGAAACTATGTCACCGTTATAATTTATCATTACAAAATAAATCTATTAAAAAAGCCTTGAAAAAATCAAGGCTCCTATTTAATATAAATAATAATAGAATTAGGCTCCTATTGTATGTTTTAATTCAGAGATTTGATTTTCCCAAAACATTTTAGATTCTTCCACTTCATCAGCATCAGCAAAATCGGTAACTATCAATGAAACATCTTTAGTAAGATCATCTACTTCAATTTTAAACTCAAAATATATATCTTCATCATCACTATTCAGCCATTTATATCGAATCTTTTCGTTAGTCTTATACCCAATCCTTTTAGCTTGTTCTTCGCTATCATCCCAAATAAAAGTAAATACATCACTTCTTGAATTTACGTTATCTGCAAACCATTCACTCAAACCATCTGGTGTAGACAAATATTGATATAAGAATGCAGGGGACGAATGCATTGGAAATTCTAAATCAAATTTTATTTTTTCTGACATTTAATTCTATTTTTAAGCTTGGGGGAACAATATATGTATTATCTTATTTTAAAAAAACTTTTTGACGAAAAAATTGACATAGATTTCTTGTGTCAATTGAATTTGTTACTATATTTGCATCCTTAAAATTGGCGAGGTAGCTCAGTTGGTTAGAGCGTCGGATTCATAACCCGGAGGTCTGGAGTTCAAATCTCCATCTCGCTACAAAAAAAGGCAGTTATAAGTTTATAACTGCCTTTTTTTATTCTTTTAACCAAATATTAGTTTTTAGCTAAAATTCCTTTTACTATTTTAATACTTTCTTCAGTATCTATAAAATTAGTATTTATTGCCACACTATCATTACCAAAAGGTTGATATGCTTCTTGATTATCACGTGAAAATAATCCAATAGTAGGTGTTTGCGCAGCACTGGCTAAATGCATAATTCCACTATCAGCACCAATAAAAACAGCCGTATTTGCAATTAATGAACAAATTTCACGAATGTCCTTACTATAAAATGATGGTGCCTTAAACCTGATTTTTGATATATTCTCAATTGGCAAAACTTCGATAAAATTATAACCGGAAAATTCTATTTTTAATTTTTCATAGAAATTTAACCACCATTCCTCTGAATAACATTTATCGCCTGTTGCGTGTGTGAATAAACAAATAGTTTTTTTCTCAAAATTTACTAATTCATTTAACTTTTTTTGACCGTTTTCAATTTCTACATTGCTCAATTTAAGGTTAATACCAAAAATAGGATCAATCTTATTTTTTAAGTCTAATTTAGATAAATAATTTCTAAAACTATAGACTTGATATTTTGCAATATGCAAGTGATCTTTAAATTTTAATTGAATTTCTTTATCATCTACTTCGAAGACTTTATATTTCGACCTAGCCATCAAGGTATATAGTTTTCCTGATGATGAGCCCTTAACAGCATTAATAGCAATATCATAAGGCCGTTTTTTGATCGATATAATTCCTTTAATATAAGTAAAAAGGTTTTTAAATGGTTTTTTAGGTAACATTATAATACGCTCAACATTTTCATAATTTTCAAATATAATTGGGGCTAAACCACCTTGCACCACTAAATCGATTTTACAATCAGGAAATCTTGCTATAACCTCTTGAACAAGTGGAGTAATTAATAATAAGTTACCTAATCTATGGTTAGGTCTACAAATCAACACTCGCTCAATTTCAATATTAGCGTTTAAGTCAACATTTTTAGGTAAATGCGACTCGCCAATATTTTTGGTTATACTATGCATTAATCTTCTTCTAATAACATTAACGCGATTTAAAATACTCATGTATATCAATATTTCTTATTATAAAATATGCTTGCTAAAAACGAATGCATAATTAATGCAAAGTTATATAAATGAAATAAGTTATTTACATTATTTGATGTATCATTAATTCAATATTTTATTAAATACTTATTGTTAATTTAGTTGTTGAAATCACGTTTAAAAAATGTATTAAATATTTCATAAATACACTTTTAAAATATAAAAAAAGAGGCTCAAATAGAGCCTCAAATCTTAATACATATTCTATAATTATGACATTTATATCTTAATTATAGTCTTATAATACGTCTTTAATTCTTTATCTTTTATCACAAGAAAGTAAGTATCTGGGGACAGATTAGAAATGTCTACTGAATGAATACCATTATCTGAAATATCATTGAACAATTGAGACCTAATGTTTAAACCTTGACTATTGTAAATTTCTAAACTATAAACCTGCTCTAATTTAAACCTTAATTTATTCTTTACCGGATTTCCAAGAATCTGTATCGATTTATTGGTGCTTGAAACGGCTGACACTTCTGATGTATTTGAACTAAAAAATAGGTTCGGTACTAACTGCGGTAATTCTTTTGTAGCCTTTTTCGAATTTAAACTAATATTTTCATACTCATAATTAGCTCCAAAACCTTCAGTATTTGGGTTATTAATAGTACTCAAAACTCCGGTAGCGTTAACGGCATATATTTTATCATCTATACCTAATTGTAACCCGTAGATAAGATTTGAACCTTCATAAAGTACAGTTGGCAAATGTTCTTGTCCAACAATCCTGTAAGGAATTTGTATTAATCTTCCATATTCAACGTCTGTTATTGGATATACATTCCAGTTAGAAATTTCACTAATAGCAGTTACATATAGCATATTACTATCTGAAGAAAATTCAAGACCATAATAGCTAACAACGTTTTCTGCGAGTAATAATCCTGCATCCATGTTAGAAACTTTTCCTGTCTGGTTGTCAAAGTCAAAAGTATGTACGCTTGCGCCGTGTGCAGTAATACCGTAACGATCATTTTGTTCAACGCTATTGTTCACAAACGCTAAATTTTGTACATCGGGAGAGATTTTCATCTGCCCACCAGTATTCTCACTTGGCGAAAGACTTTGCGTAATACTAGATTGAGTAAATAAGTTGATACCTGACTCATCTATTTTAAAAGAATAAAAAGTATCGCTAACATCAGGATCATTACTCGGAGCAAAAGAAACTACCCAATAAGAATTATCAGTTTCATTTATTGCTACAGTTAACTTCTCACTTGAATAAGGAAGTAATTGTATGTTTTTTTGATTAGATATTACAAATCCTAGAGAATCATCATCATCGTCATCATCATCGTCATCATCGTCATCATCGTCATCATCATCGTCATCATCATCATCGTCATCATCATCATCGTCATCATCATCATTGTCGTCGTCATCACAACTACCTAGACTATCGCCATGGTTTAAATGTGCCTGTAAAGCATTGATACTTACACATAAAGTTTTCCCTTTATGACAAATAGAAACTTTTGTTTCTTTTGCATTGCAATATTCGTAATCATGACTATCATCATCATCATCAGTTGAAAATACTATATAAGCAACTTGTTCTGTTGTATGATATGAATCAGAATCTTTGAATATGTCTTCCTCAATTGACAGTTTTAATTCATTTCCAGACAAAGGAGATTCTCCAGAAAGCACAGCCCAACCACCGTCAGAACCGTCCATTGCAGTTAATGAAGCTACCGCTACATTGGCACCTGAATGATCAATTTCATATGATTTTTCGTTATTAGTAATTTTGTCAGATCCTACTGCCGCTGAATAGCTAATTCCATTTAATTTTCCACTTCCTTCCTCTAATACTATATAACCAATTGTTTCGTCGTTCCTTGAAGTATCTGTATCTTCTCCAACATGTTTTCCTGTTCTAAGTTTTGAAGGACTTGGTGGGTTAGTTCTTGAGCTACCATATGACCAAAATGTAGAAAACCCTTCATCGTTATAAGTCATTACTTGTCCTAATACGACAGGATTAGAATAAGAATTTGCGTAGCTTCTCGATTCACCAACCCATGAGTTATTCTGTGCAGTTACTTTAGAATTATATTTTACTGCTTCCATTCCATCATAAACACCTTCTTCTATTACCATAAAATGAACGTCTATCTCTGAAGCTTTTCCACCCGCTGAATCAGCTCGCACCTGAAATGAATTTCCAGAAGCATTTTTAATTCTTACTACCATCGGATCATTCGAGCCTAAGGTATAATTTGGTGTAGCAATTACAACCATAGAGTCATATCTGTTTGGAAGGGTAACAGTCTTCCAGTTTGATTTAACACCTGTTACAACATCTGTATAAAGTTTTGAATTATTATCATCGTCATCATCGTCGTCGTCATCGTCGTCATCATCTCTACTACTCATGTCAACTACAGAGTAGTTAAGGCCTAACGAACCGGTTTGAGGACCTTGATTAGTTATTACATAATATTTGTCATTATCACCTGGCATTGGAACGATAACAACTGACTGGCTAACCGTTGTACTTCCATACAACCCTGAACCATTTGGCATTATTTCATGGTCTTTGTTCCATACATTTATACCATTCGTATAGAATAACAAATTACCATCCTCATCACTTACTGATGCCGAACCGCCATTTGTACTCATTTTACTATTTGTTAATGCTGAAGGAGATTGGGTATTATTAAAGTTTAATCCTGCCTCATTACCAAAATACCAATTGGCGTTTTGTTTTTGAGCGGTACTATAAGATACTATACTTAAAAAAACAATTGTGCTAAATAAGTATTTTAACAATATTATATTCTTCATAAATTTTTTTTGGTTTGGATGAGTATATCATTAGTTTCATATATATCCATTCAGTTACGTACTTATAACAACCAAATATTAAAAAGTCCTACCTCACATAAATTCTTTTCAATTTGTTTTATTAAAAAAGTAATTCAAGTTTAAAATTTCATTGTAAATTTTGGAAGGAATAATATCTCTAAATGAGTTAATATTTTGTTTTAATCAAATCTTAAAAAGAGCATACACAGGGTAATTAAGAGTAAAATAAAAGTGGTAAAATATTAGTTATGTTTAAACTCTTTAGAAATGTAATTCTAAATATTTGATAAACATTGGTAAGATCATATATAAAAAAGAAAAACCATCCACTAATGTGAATGATTTTTTAATTTACGAAAATACTTGCAAGGTTTAAACTAATAAATTCTTATTGATACCTAAAATGTTATTTCTGGTGTATTGGCTAATAAAAGTTTCGGTAAAATTGTTCTTCCCTAATAATTCTTGTTGTTTCAAAATATTTTGAACATCTCTTTCTGTATATTCTTTTAACATTGGTTTTGCAAGTTCCGCGAAGCTATAATGCCAAGGTTCATATTTAAATCCTTTTCTAGCATGATCATTTGTATAAACTCTATAAAATCCATATTTATGGGCATTTTCGTCCATCCATTCCCTAAAATCGGTATAAATACCATAACCATGGAAATTTTTGGTATTTAAAGGGTAACGCGATGTTTTTATATTACCATTAACAACATCAATTTCTGTTCCCCAATGATGCCGAGAACTACCTGGAATAGCTGTATACCTAATATTGTATTCAACAGCAGTTTTGGATGATAATTTACGTGAACGATACCTCTTATATTTTCGGGTCCAAATTAAATTTTGATGATTAAAACTTCTATAGCTAGATACTACTCGTATTCGCATATCACTTTTACGGGCTGCATAGTTCATTTCTAAATATGCATCATGAGCTTTTCTAATCAGTCTATGTCCTTCGCCATATAACTTAGGAGTATATTTACCAATTAAATAGTTGTCAGAATAATTGTTCGAAGCTGTTGATAAGGCAAAACTAGGAGATGTAATAATTGCTATACTCGCAAAGGTTGAAGTTTTTAAAAAATCTCTTCTGGAATTCATTTCTAATAGTTACAAATAAAATTATTAAACATTTGTACCATCTGTACAATTAACTCCCATCCCAATTGTAACTTGAATAATACTTTTTCTTTCATATTAAAAATAATAGAATAATTGATTTTATTTAATTCCAACAATTCAATGTTATTAACAATATCAAAAAATATATAGAAAAAGTAAAATTGTAAAATAATTAATAATCATTAACGTATATCACTCATATTCAATATGTTAAATACAATTATTGTTTGTAATTGAATATTGGGTTAATTAACAAAAGTTGTTAATTACTCAACTTTATAAACTTTTTAAGATGTTAAAAACAATCAGAAATTACTTATTGGCAGGATCATTTTTGGCCTTTTTACTACCTTCATACATTTCATATTTAACAAATCTGCATTCTAATTTACCGTTAAATACCTTTATCTTTTTAGAAGTTCTAAGTCCCACGTTTTTAAGTCCGTCAGTAAAATTTGAAGTTATCAGCCAGGCATCAGTATTGGTATAACTTTGCTTAAGTGTATTCCCGATTTCTTTGTAAAAAATAGGTGCATCAATTTCCAACCTTTCACCGTAAGGCGGATTAAAAACCATAATTGTTTTGCCCTCAACTTCTTTTTCTGAAGAAAAGAAGTTTTCTTGTTTTACTTTTATAAAATCTTCTAAATGTGCATTTTCTATATTATCTACAGTTTTTCTAACAGCAGATGGTGCTTTATCATATCCAATAATTTCAGCATTAGAATCTTTAACTTTTTTTAGTAAAGAGTTTTTAATCACTTCAAACAGATTTTCGTCAAAATCATTCCACTTTTCAAACCCAAACTCTCTTCTATTAATATTTGCAGGAATATTATTGGCAATCATTGCAGCCTCTATTAAAATTGTTCCGCTACCACACATAGGATCAATAAAATTTTGAGTGCCGTCATATCCGCTAAGCAATACTAAACCTGCTGCCAACACTTCATTAATAGGAGCAATATTAGTTGCACTCCTATAACCTCTTTTATGCAGAGAATCACCCGAACTATCTAAAGAGACGGTGCAATAATCATTTTGTATATGTATATTTACCTTTAAATCAGGGTGTTTTATGTCAACATTAGGTCTTTTACTGAATTTATTTCTAAAATAATCAGCAATTGCATCTTTAGATTTAAGTGCGAGATAATGCGAGTGTGTAAATTTATCTGAACTCGCCACAGCATCAACAGCAAATGTACCGTTAACATTTAAGTATTGCTCCCAATTAATATACTGTAATTTTTTGTACAAATCATCTTCAGAATGTACCTTAAAACTGCTAATTGGTTTTAAAATTCTAACAGAAGTCCTCAAAGCTAAGTTAGCTTTATACATAAAACCGTTATCTCCTTCAAAAGAAACATTTCTTACCCCTACTTTGATATTTAATGCACCCAGATCGCGCAACTCTCCTGCCAATAAATCTTCAAAACCAAATAAGGTTTTGGCTAACATCTTAAAATTTTTACCCACAATTATATAATTATACGGCAAAAATACTTTAATTATAATTAGCACAATGTACTCTTATGTACATCTTCTGAGTATGGCATTTGCAAAATAAATAATTTGATTCTAAGTATTTCTGACGTTTCTAAATTGATTTCTTACTTTTGTTGGCAATTTTATACTTTATGAGTACAAAACAAGAGTGGTTTGAAGAATGGTTTGATACAAAATATTATCATATTTTATATCAAGACAGAAATGATGATGATGCCCAACTCTTTATGCAAAACTTATTAGCTTATTTAGAATTAGATAAAAATGATAAAATATTAGACTTACCCTGCGGTAAAGGTCGTCACGCAGTTTTTTTAAATTCATTAGGATATGATGTCATAGGTGCAGATCTATCTGAAAACAGTATAAAATATGCCTCCCAGTTTACAAATCCTACACTGCATTTTGAAGTCCATGATATGCGAGAACCTTTTATCACAAAATTTGATGCAATATTTAATTTGTTTACCAGCTTTGGCTATTTTGACGAGAAAACCAATATAGATGTACTAAAAAATTTAAAGGATGGTTTAAAAAAGGATGGTGTAATGGTTATTGATTTTATGAATGTGATGTTTGTAAAACAACATCTTATAACACAAGAAATTATAGTTAAGAATAATATTGAATTTAAAATTACTAGAACAGCTAATGACGATTTTATTATAAAAGATATTTATTTTACAGCAGATGATTTAGATCATCATTATACAGAACGCGTAAAATTTTTACCTTTGGCAACTTTAAAAAAATATTTAGCTAAAGCTGGTCTGAAATTAAAGCATGCTTTTGGAGAATATACATTAACAGATTTTGACATAGATAATTCAAGTAGATTAATACTAATATTAGAATGAATATAATTGCATTAATAGCATCGGTTTTAGGAGGTATATTGTTGGTTTTAATAATCAAACCAAATACTAAAATTATACAACTTTTTCTTTCATTTAGTGGTGCTTACCTATTATCAATTACAGTTTTACATCTCTTGCCAGAGGTGTTTGAATCGCAACAAAAAAATATTGGTGTTTTTATACTTATCGGAATTTTACTACAGAGTATACTAGAATACTTTTCTAAGGGTGCAGAACATGGTCATATTCATTTACATTCTTACACAAAAGGATTACCATGGTTGTTGTTTATAAGTTTAAGTTTACATGCATTTTTTGAAGGAATTCCATTGGGAATGGCCAGTAACAATTTGCTTTTATGGGCAATAGTAGTTCATAAATTACCTATTACGATAGTACTATTTATATTTCTTTTGAACTCTAAATTAGAAAAAAAGCACATTTACTTTTTTATGGTATTATTTGCACTTATGAGCCCATTAGGTCTCTTAGCCAGTAATGAAATATCAATATTTCACAACTATCATATTGAAATTACGGCAGTAATTATTGGTATATTTTTACATATTGCCACAGCAATTTTGTTTGAAAGTACACAAAATCATCAATTTAATAGTAAGAAATTTATCGCTGTAATAATAGGATTTGCAGTCGCTTTTCTAAGTACTCAAATTAATTTCCTACATCACTAATAAATTTGATCCTCATTAAGCGTAGTTCTTCTTCATCAAAATCACCATCAAATTCATCTAAAGCTAATTGAATCTTATCTGATTCAGCTTCCATAAAATATTCCATTATATCATCTTGTTGATCTTCATCTAACATATTTACCAGACAATAATCAATATTTATTTTAGTACCTGAATAAACTATTCTTTCTAATTCTTTAGTAAGCTCCTCCATAGATAATCCTTTAGATTTTGCAATATCGATCAAAGGCAATTTTCTATCTGTATTTTGAATTATATAAAGTTTTAAAGCAGAATTAATACCGGTACTTTTTACTATTAAATCATCTGGTCTAATAATATCATTCTCTTCAACATAATTGGCAATTAATTTGACAAAATCTTTTCCATACTTTTTAGCTTTACCATCTCCTACACCATGAACAGTACCCAATTCTTCAATAGATATAGGATATTTTAAACTCATATCTTCTAGTGAAGGATCTTGAAATATTACAAACGGAGGTACCCCTAATTTTTTTCCAAGGTCCTTTCTTAATTCTTTAAGTATGGCCATTAATTGAGCATCTGTGCTACCTCCAGAACTTTTAGTGCTTGTAATAATATTACTACCATCAGTTACATCATAAACATGATCTTCTGTCATCATAAATGACACGGGGTTTTCTATAAACTCAATGCTTTTAGCAGTTATTTTCAGTACACCGTACTGCTCAATTTCTTTTGAGATATAACCTGCCACTAAGGCCTGTCTAATTAATGCCATCCAGAATTTACCATCTTTGTTCTTGCCAATACCAAAAAATGGTTGCGAATCAGTTCTGCGAGATTTTAATAAGGCATTTGATTTACCTGTAAGCGTATTTACAATCTCTTTTGACTTATATTCTTGATTTGTATCTCTAATTACCTCTAATAATATTTTAAGCTCTTCCTTGGCCTCTATTTTCGTTTTTGGGTTTCTAACATTATCATCCATATCTGCCCCATCACCATTCACTTCGTCAAATTCTTCTCCGAAATAATGGAGTAAAAATTTACGTCTAGACATTGATGTTTCAGCATATGAAACTACTTCCTGTAATAAAGCATGGCCTATTTCCTGTTCGGCTACCGGTTTTCCAGATAAAAATTTCTCTAACTTTTCAATATCCTTATATGCATAAAATGCAAGACAATACCCTTCGCCGCCATCTCTACCGGCTCGACCCGTTTCTTGATAATAACTTTCCAAACTTTTAGGAATATCATGATGGATTACAAAACGAACATCTGGTTTATCAATACCCATCCCAAAAGCAATAGTAGCCACAACAACATCAGCATCCTCCATCAAAAACATATCTTGATGCTTAGCACGGGTTTTACCATCTAAACCTGCATGATAGGGTACGGCATTAATACCGTTTACCTGAAGTATTTGAGCTATTTCCTCTACTTTTTTTCTACTCAAACAATAAATTATACCTGATTTGCCCGCATAATTTCTAACAAATTTTATGATATCTTTCTCAATGTCTTTTGTTTTAGGCCTAACATCGTAAAACAAATTAGCCCTATTGAATGATGCCTTAAAAGTATTGGCATCAGTCATTTCTAAATTCTTTAAAATATCTTCTTGCACTTTCTCTGTAGCAGTTGCAGTCAGACCTATGATAGGAACGTCATCTATCCTTTTGATTATACTTTTAAGATTTCTATACTCGGGCCTAAAATCATGGCCCCATTCTGAAATACAATGCGCTTCATCAATAGCAACAAAAGATATCTTTTGATTCTTTAAAAAATCAATATACTCTTCTTTAGTAAGAGATTCTGGGGCAACATAAAGCAACTTGGTAATTCCGTTTTCAATATCACTTTTTACTCTAGCAACTTCTCCTTTATTCAAGGAAGAATTTAATACATGCGCAATTCCTTCTTCTGTTGAAATGCCCCTTAGTGCATCAACTTGATTCTTCATTAAAGCGATGAGAGGAGAAACTACAATGGCAGTTCCTTCTTGGACCAATGCCGGAAGTTGATAACACAAAGATTTACCTCCGCCAGTAGGCATAATCACAAAAGTATTATGCTTATCAATTACACTCCTAATAACTTCTTCTTGTAATCCTTTAAATTGGCCAAAGCCAAAATATTTTTTTAATGACTGCTGTAGGTCTAAATTTGTCACTTTGATTTTTAATTTATCTATATTTTTAGATACATTTGCAACTAAAGATACTACTTTATTTTATTTTTATAAAAATTTCATCTATTGAATACAAAAAAAAATATTCTAGACATTGCAAAACAAACTATTTCTATTGAAAGTAAGGCGATAGCGAATTTAATAAATTTTTTAAATAAAGATTTCGAAAATGTTGTTAATTTAATTTTAAATTCTAAAGGCAGAGTAATCCTTACCGGAATTGGAAAAAGTGCCAATATTGCGGCAAAAATTGTCGCTACATTAAATTCAACCGGCACACCTTCAATTTTTATGCATGCCGCTGATGCGATTCACGGTGATCTGGGAATTATTCAAAAGGATGACATCGTAATTTGTATCTCTAAAAGTGGAAATACTCCTGAAATTAAAGTGTTAATTCCTCTAATTAAAAACTCAAGCAACAAAATTATTGCGATTACAGGTAATATTAAATCGTATTTGGCTGTTCAAGCTGATTTTGTTTTAAATACAACTGTTGAACAAGAGGCTTGCCCGAATAATCTGGCTCCTACTACTAGTACTACGGCACAATTGGTTATGGGTGATGCTTTAGCTGTTTGCTTATTAGAAATGAAAGATTTTGGAAGTAAAGATTTTGCGAAATATCATCCGGGAGGCACTTTAGGAAAAAGATTATATTTACGTGTGAATGATTTATTGGAAAACAATGCTATTCCGATAGTTTCCAAAGAAGATACGATTACTGATGTAATTATTGAAATTTCTGAAAAACGTTTAGGCGTTACTGCGGTGATAGATCAAAATAATATTGTTGGTATAATTACTGATGGAGATATAAGAAGAATGTTAAAAGATAATCTCAGTATTAATGAGCTTACTGCAAAGGATATTATGAGTTTAAACCCGAAAACTATCAATGCTGATGCTATGGCTGTTGAAGCTTTAGATATTATGGAAAATAATAGTATAGCACAATTATTAGTTACCGAAAATGGCTCGTACAAAGGTGTTGTACATATACATGATCTATTAAAAGAAGGCATCATCTAATATGACTAAAGAGCAGAATGACTTATCTTTTTTAGGACATCTTGAAATATTAAGGTGGACTCTTATTCGGTCAGCATTATCAGTACTAGTAGTAGGTTCTGTAGCATTTATGATGAAAGATTTTATTTTTAATAAAATAATTCTTTTACCTAAAGACGCTTCTTTTATTACCTATCGTTTCTTATGTTCTGTTTCCAAACAATTTGGCACACAAGGTCTATGTATTGATCAAATTCCATTTATAGTACAAAGTAGAACTATGGCTGGTCAGTTTTCTGCACATATTTGGACATCAATTACAGCGGGATTTATATTGGCATTCCCATTTATTCTATGGGAAATATGGAAATTTATAAAACCGGGACTCTATCCTAAAGAAAGAAAAAATGCCAAAAGCTTTATAATTATCTCCTCATTTCTGTTTTTTTTAGGAGTATTATTTGGATACTATGTAATAACACCTCTTTCTATTAATTTTTTAGGTGCTTATAGAGTAGCAGATGAAGTTCATAGTAATATAGATTTAAGTTCATATATAGGGTTGTTAAGAGCGTCTGTGCTATCAGCAGGGTTGATCTTTGAAATGCCAATTATCATATATTTCTTAACAAAAATGGGGCTTGTAACCCCAGAATTTTTGAAAAAATATAGAAAATATGCATTGGTGTTAGTACTAATTCTTTCTGCGCTCATCACTCCACCGGATGTAATAAGCCAAATAATAGTGGCTATTCCGATGATGATCTTATATCAAGTAAGTATTGCTATATCGAGAGTAATTATCCGCAAAGAGGAAAAAGCAAAAGCAGCTTTAGAAAAGATTAAGTAATTTTACCGATATGGATGCCAGAGTAGATGAATATATAGTCAAACATAGCAGCTTTGCTAAGTTGCTTTCTGAGATCAGAACAATTTTGCTGTTGACCGAATTTGAAGAAACTATAAAATGGGGAATGCCAACCTACACTATAAATAATAAAAATGTTATGGGTATTGCCGCTTTTAAAGCGCATTGTGGAATTTGGTTTTTTCAAGGCGGGTTACTTAAAGATACTGAAAAAGTTTTAACTAATGCACAAGAAGGTAAAACTAAAGCTATGCGTCAATGGAGGTTCACTAATGAATCAAACATAGATAAAGGGTTGATACTGAGATATGTTGAAGAAGCTATTGAGAATGAAAAGAAAGGATTGAAAATCAAGCATGAAAAGAAACCTCTTATTATCCCTGCCGAACTAGAAGGACTATTCTTTGAAAATAAAGTATTATTATCCTCTTTTAATGCATTAACTTTAACTAAGAAAAGAGAATTTTCTGAATATATTAGTCAGGCAAAAAGAGAAGCCACGAAAACCAAACGTTTAGAAAAAATTATTCCGATGATCTTAAATAATATCGGATTAAATGACAACTATAAAAATTGTTAATACATGATTCTAAGAGCTGAAAATATTCAAAAAATATATGGCAATCGAAAAGTTGTTAAGGGTATTTCTTTAGAAGTTGCTCAAGGTGAAATTATTGGGCTATTAGGACCCAATGGTGCAGGGAAAACAACTTCATTTTATATGATTGTTGGTATGATTGAGCCTAATGAGGGAAGGATCTTTTTAGACGATGAAGATATAACAGAAGATTCAATGTATAAGCGTGCACAAAAGGGTGTTGGCTACCTTGCACAAGAAGCATCTGTATTTAGAAAACTATCTGTAGAAGATAATATTTTGTCGGTTTTACAATTCACTGATCTATCAAAACAACAACAAAAAGAGCGATTAGAATCGTTAATTGATGAATTCAGTTTAGGTCATGTACGAAAAAACAGAGGTGATTTACTTTCAGGTGGCGAACGAAGACGAACTGAAATAGCCAGAGCCTTAGCTTCTGATCCTAAATTTATTTTATTAGATGAACCATTTGCAGGCGTTGACCCGATTGCCGTAGAGGACATACAAAGTATTGTAGCACATTTAAAAGATAGAAATATTGGCATTTTAATTACTGATCATAACGTACAAGAAACATTAGCCATTACTGATAAAACATATCTTATGTTTGAAGGAGGTATTTTAAAAGAAGGTACTCCACAAGAATTGGCTGAAGATGAAATGGTAAGAAAAGTATATTTAGGAGAAAGTTTTGAGTTAAAAAAATCAAAACCTCTCTAATAAGTTGAATCCAATAAAAAACAGCCAATAATATAATATTGACTGTTTTTTAGTATAAAACTTTGTGGTCTGATAGTTATTTAGCAACGACCGAATGTTCACCATCATCAATTCCGATAATTTTACCATCTTCATTGATCAATAAAAAGTGTGACCAATTTCTTTTGGTAACTTTAACTTTATAAATATTACCATCTTTCTTTTTAGTAAAAGTTGCAACATCAGATATTGTAAAATCTGAATATTTTTTCAAAGCTTCTTTTACTTTCGCAGGAGATTTAGATACAGTAGTGCTATATACTTTCTCTTTAGTACTGTCCTCAGTTTGGGCAAATGTACCTTGTACACAAAAAATTGTAAACCCAAGTACTGCAATTAAAATTTTTAAATTTTTCATCTTTAATAGTTTAATTTAATAGATTAATATTTATTTAAAACCAACTAGCATTGTTTCTATCTGTTGGAAAATTATATCCTAAGGTTAATAAATGTGTCCCGCTATTATTAAAGACCTTTGCTTCATTTATGTTTAATTGAAAACTATAACCTACATAAAAATCTTTTTTAGTCAAACCAATAAGTGGCGATATTGATACAGGCTCAAAACTTTGATCATTTATAAATCTACCTGAAACACCAGCCCACATATAACCATCATCAGTTAATTTACGTGCCTTAAAATTTATGTCAGTTGCTGAACGTTTATCACTTTCAAAATATTTTAAATAAATAGAGGGTTCATATTCATATTCACCATTTTTACTTTCAAAAGTATATCCAGTGTATATGTAATAATTTCTTAATCTCAAAGGTTCACTAATATCAAAGTCATCATCCTTCTTACCAATTATATTTGATATGTTCAAACTTACAAAGTACCTTTCAATTCTATATAATGCTCCAACTTCAAAATTATGATTAGATGTTGACTGTGAAGCTCCTATATTAGGATCAACCGGACCACTACCATTATCAAAATTATCAGTATTAATTTTTATAGTATTGAATTTATAAGAAATACCAAATGAGAGATATTGATCGTTCCCATCATTAATTGTTAAATGGTGCGCGTAAGTTAGCTGTGCTCCCATTTGTTTTGTATTACCATTTTTATCATTATACAATATAATCCCAGCCCCTGATTTTTCACTAAAACGAGTATCATAAGATAATGTTTGTGTGCTTGGCGCATTTTTTAAACCAAGCCATTGAGTTACACCACTTAAACGTAGCTTGTGTACATCTTCAACACCAGCATATGCAGGAGAAATTACAAATGGGTTTTCTACCAAATATTGAGAATAAGGTGTTAATTTTAGCTCTTGAGAATTTACTCCAACAGTAAAGGCTAATAATGCTATATATATAAATTTTTTCATTGGGTCGGGTCTGTTTTTTTAATTATCTATATAAAGTAAAGTTGCCTTTAAACTCTCTGTTATCACTTGGCTCATTTAATCTTACGAGATACCAATAATCTCCTGATGGTAATAATTTATTCTTATAATAACCATCCCAAGAAGATTGATTCCCTTTAAAACTAAGTAATAAACGTTGATATCTGTCAAAAATATCTACTGTTATATTCGGATAGAGTTCAATATTTCTTGGATACCAAGTATCATTAATACCATCTCCATCAGGAGTAAAGAAATTTGGAATTTCTATATCTTTAAATTCAATAATTTCTTCAACAATACATCCTTTTGAATCTCTTACATAGAAGGCATAAAATCCGGCACCTCCAATAGTAAATGTATTATTGGTAGTGAAGTCGTCATCTCCAGGAATCGGATTAGGGTTATTTGGTGTAATTTTAATCATTGCGTATTCATATGCCGGCGCACCATCTGTAGCAATAACTTCATAATCTCTTAATGAACCAACTTTTTGCTCTACTTCAAAACTAACTGGTGTATAAGCCTCTACGGTTACTACAATTGGTTCTGCACTACATCCGTTAGTTGTATTAAGTACTGTAACAGTATGTTCACCATCAGCAACATCATCAAAAATTCCCGAAGTTTGTGCTGCACCACCATCTAATCTATACTCTACTTCATTTGCATATTGTTCTGCAACAGTAGCGATTACTTGGTTTTTTGAACCTTCACATTCAAAACCAGCACTAGCTTCAAATTCTAAGAATACTAATTGATTAACAGTTATTGACTCAATAGTTTCGCATGTATTTACACCTTTTACTTTGCGGATGATAATTTCATAATCTCCATTGGCTAATCCTGTAAAAGTAGATGATGATTGAAATGAAGTACCACCATCAATACTATATGAAAGTGTATTCCCAGCATTATTATTGGTAATATTTACATTTATAACACCATCTGTATCTCCTAAACAAACTATATCTTCTTTTGTGAGGTTATATTCTATTTCCTCATCAAAGTCAATAGTTGCAGTAGTTGTTGTAATACATCCATTAGCATCTCTAACAGTTATAATATGATTTCCTTCAACAGTAGTTTCAAAAATATTTGATTCTTGATAGTTGACACCATTATCAATACTGTATTCATAATCGCCGGTTGTCGCAAATTTTGTACCACCTGTGGCACTAATTTCTATTCTACCATTTAATCTATTGCCATTACAAGGCATAATATTATCTAAAACGTTATTTGTAGCTTGTAATAATGTTGGTTCAGATATTATTATTTGTTGTATATCAAAACAACCATCTGAATTTGTAACCTTAACATTATACGAACCTATATCTAACCCTGAAAATTCATGAGTTTTGTTTGAAGTAGGCCCTACGGTAGCTAAAATAGTTGCTCCTTGAGACAATTCATATGTAAAAGTCGCGGCAATATCATCAACTACAATACCTACTTTACCATCTGCCTGATCTTTACATAAAGCATCAGCCGGAGTAAAAGTTACGTCTAAACCTAATACGGTAACAGTTCTGGTTGTTACTGTACAACCTATTTTTGTTTGTGTTACTGTATATATACCAGGGCCATTGATATCAATAACCTGTGTATTACCAATTGGCGTGTTATTTTCATCAACCCATTCATAAATATTATAACCATCATGACCTGATATTGATATGGTATTGTTACAAAAAGTTTCTGTACTATCAAATTGACAAGAGCTTGTATCAACAAATAAATCCATTGAACCTGCATTACCTAATCCACAACCATTTATACCATTTAATCCCGGTTGTGCTGTAATATTAGTTCCTGAAGTTTCACCGTCGTAACTAGATTCTATAAAGTTTTCAAGCAAATTTGTACATGCGTCAGTATAATCAAAACAATTATCAGAGGCTGTAACTTGATATCTAATATCATAGGATGCATTATTAGGGTCTCCTTCTCTAAGAACTAATGAATCGTCAATCGTAAAACGCAATTGTCTGGTTGCGCTATTAAAAGTATAAGTAACACCTGGAGGTAATACTATTGATAGTTCATCTAAGGTTACATTAATTGGTAATGTATTCAGTATTACTGTATTTTGTGCATTATCGGTACCTATATTTTGAAAATTAATATTATACCATACTGTTGCTCCTAAAGGTACCGGAGAATTAAGTGTAATAGGGTTATTAGAAGTATCTTCTACACTTGTTAATACCTGTAAAACAGGTTCAATAATATTAATTGCAAAAGTGTTCAAAAAGGTGTAGATCCAATCCCCCCCTGTTGAATTGGTTACTCTAACTGTTGCACCTGTTTCGTTATTACCTATGAGGCTATTACCAGTATTCAATGCAGTTAAATCAAGTAATTTTTGATCCCATCCCAAAGTATTAGTACTATTTAAATTTCGCGTTGAAACCTGTGTGCCATTCTCTGTAATTTTACTATTAAAAAAGTTGTTAGATGGATTTTCGGCATCGAATAGATCCGTAAAACCCGCATTAGCATCAGCCTTAAACTGCATTCTATCACCAACCCATCCTAGATCTCCTTCTAATGCTGCCACACCAATTCTGCCTTCAACAGCACCAGATGGTGGTGTTACAAAACCTGAATAGCTAAAATCAACTACATTGTTTGGAGAATCTCTTACAGCAGAAAAACCATCAAAAGTAGAAATATACTTGCGTGGTTCTGCCGGATCTTCATACACAATAACAAGAGACCATCCTGCAGCAGAACTAAAACCTTCTGAAGTATTAATATCTGCTACGAAATAATCACCTGATGGACTATTGCTGGCTGTTACTATACTAGTTACATCTTTGTAATATATTAAATCAAGTGTATTGTCGGCGGTTATTATTTGATAAGCAGCACCCGGTACTTTAAATTTAACTTCTTCTGGTGCAGATACCGGATTAGAGGGTATTGTGGTCGGTGCTGAAACGGCACCCCAGTACAAACCTGCATAAACTACTCTATTACATGCATCGGTTGTAAAATTTGCACTACTTGAGTTTAGCGTGTTTGAATCTCCATCAATATCAACAAAGACCATATCAATAAAATTATTTTGTGTAGTACCGTTATATGCGGTATCACTACTATCTCCTAAAATACTATTACCAATAATAGTTAAGTCCCCATTGATACCTTGCGTCTCATATCTTTTGACAAAAGGTGTTGTGGTTTGAGAATTAATAAAAAGGGGAAATAACAGAAATAAAATTGCAAAAATGAATATGCACTTTTGCGTAGTTTGGGTTGTTTTCATAGAAATGCGTTTAGCGATTGCAAGAATTAAACGAATGATAAATAACTTTAGTATATATATAACAAGTAAAAAACCCAATTTCCTACCATATTATTAAAAAATATAAAATATATACTGTTGATTATCAGCAATTCAAACAGCGCCATTCATTTGGCAAAAAAACTACGCTATTCTAAAGAAATTTTTAATAATGGATAGCAATACATAAAGTAGAATAATAATTGGTATTGCTACAAAATTCAATACAATAAGTAAAAGGATTGAAATGAGTAAGAAGAACACTTCAATAACATTATTTTTAAAAGAAAAGTTTTTAAATTTTAATGCAAATAATGGAATTTCAGCATTCATCAAAAAACTAAAAATCACGACTATTGCAATAAGAATATATTTATTTAATATCAAGTTATTTATAAATTCACTTTCACCATAAATTAATATTACTGGCAAAGAAAGAATAAATAGTGCCATTGCGGGTGTTGGTAAACCTATAAAAGAAGATGTTTGCCTTTCATCAATATTAAAATTAGCCAACCGATATGCAGCAGACAGACTAAGTAACAATCCTACAAATGGCAATAGATGAATTTTAGAATCTGCCCATGACATTGTTGCTGTTTCTTCAAATACTATCCAATTGCCAATTTCACAAGACAATCCATCCATCCATTCTTTATGAGAAGACCTCATAAATAATTGAAACATTACTATTCCCGGTACTACACCAGATGTAACCACATCTGCCAAAGAATCAAGCTGTTTTCCCAGTTCTGCCTGTACGTTTAACAGTCTTGCAACTAATCCGTCAAAAAAATCAAAAAATATGCCTATTAAAACCAATAATGCCGCTTCCACAAGCCTATCAGAAACTGCTAACATAACGGCTATGATACCAGCTAAAAGATTTAGTAAGGTTAATATGTTGGGAAGATGTGTTTTAATTTTCATTCAATTATTATTTTGTAATAATTTACTTTGTCACACAAATTAAATGAAATAAAATAGATTTTACTAATAATTTGTTTAGATCAAAAAAAAGTAACCATGTTCACTAACCTTTTTCAGATGCAATTATTTTTTATATAAACGACATAACATCTATAAACATAAAATTTAGAGATTATGAATGGGCTATGTTACAAATTTAAATGATAAAGATTATTTGTATGCATCATTGATTAGAGAAATCTATTATTTGGACAAAAATTAAGAAAAAAATACAGTTTCCTTCGATCTTCACTAAATGTATTTTAAATCGGTACTATAATTACAATAATCTCTTTTTTCATGGTAAAATTTCTTATGTGAAAATATTATTTAATATGATAAAAAGTCTGTTAATAAAAAGTTAGCAGACTTTTTTATTTTTTGCTACTATGTATTACTTTAGCATTTCGCTAATTTCTCAGAATTTAATGACACAGCAAACCACATATACAGAAGATAATATTCGATCGCTAGATTGGAAAGAGCACATTAGAATGCGACCTGGCATGTATATAGGTAAATTAGGTGATGGTTCTTCGCCTGATGATGGTATCTATATCCTTATTAAAGAAGTTCTTGACAATTCTATTGACGAATATGTTATGGGAGCCGGAAAAACTATTGAAATCTCCGTAAAAGACAGAACAGTTTCTGTTAGAGATTATGGGCGGGGTATACCCTTAGGAAAAGTGGTTGATGTTGTCTCAAAAATGAATACCGGAGGTAAATACGATTCTAAGGCATTTAAAAAATCTGTAGGGCTAAATGGTGTTGGTACTAAAGCCGTCAATGCACTCTCCTCCTATTTTAAGGTACAATCTATAAGAGAAGAAAAAAGTAAAATTGCCGAATTTGAACAAGGAAATTTAACGAATGATGATGCAATTACACCTTCAACTTCTAGAAAAGGTACTAAAGTAAGTTTTACACCTGATGAAACTATTTTCCATAATTATAAATATAGAAATGAGTATATCATAAAAATGATTAAAAACTACGTTTATCTCAATACAGGATTGACCGTAGTATTTAACGGAGAGAAATATTTTTCTGAAAATGGTTTAAAAGATCTGCTCGAAGAAAATATTGCCGATAATGACATGCTCTACCCAATAATTCACCTTAAAGGTGATGATATTGAAATAGCAATAACACATAGTAAATCACAATACAGTGAAGAATATCATTCATTTGTCAATGGCCAACATACAACGCAAGGTGGTACACATCAAAATGCTTTTAGAGAATCTATTGTAAAAACAATTAGAGATTATTTTGGAAAAAATTATGAAGCCTCAGATATAAGAAAATCTATTGTATCTGCTATCAGCATCAAGGTAATGGAGCCGGTTTTTGAAAGTCAGACTAAAACAAAATTGGGGTCAACAGATATGGGTGGAGACCTTCCTACGGTTCGTACCTTTATCAATGATTTTGTAAAAACAAAACTTGATAATTATCTTCATAAAAATACTGAAGCAGCTGAACAAATACAACGAAAAATTTTACAAGCTGAAAGAGAACGAAAAGATCTATCGGGTATTCGAAAATTAGCACGTGAAAGAGCTAAAAAAGCAAACCTCCACAATAAAAAATTACGAGACTGTAGAGTTCATTTAGGTGATATGAAAAAGGACAATCGTTTAGATAGTACTTTGTTTATAACCGAAGGAGATTCTGCAAGTGGTTCTATTACAAAATCGCGTAATGTCAATACACAAGCTGTTTTTAGCTTACGTGGAAAGCCCCTCAATTCTTTTGGAATGAGTAAAAAGATAGTTTATGAAAATGAAGAATTCAACTTGCTTCAGGCTGCCTTGAATATTGAAGACGGTATTGAAAACTTACGCTATAACAATATAGTAATTGCTACTGATGCCGATGTTGATGGTATGCATATTAGATTGTTACTCATTACTTTCTTTTTACAATTTTTTCCTGAATTGATAAAAGAAGGGCATCTCTACATCCTGGAAACTCCCTTGTTTAGGGTAAGAGACAAAAAAGACACGCACTATTGCTATTCAGAAACAGAAAAGAAAAACGCAATTGATAAATTAAAAGGAAAGGCAGAAATTACACGTTTCAAAGGATTGGGAGAGATATCACCTGATGAATTTGCTCATTTTATCGGTGACAACATTCGACTTGACCCGGTAATGCTAGATAAAGAAATGTCAATTGATCAATTATTAACCTTCTATATGGGCAAGAATACACCCGATAGACAGAAATTTATAATTGAAAATTTGAAGGTAGAAGTTGATCTGATTGAAGAAGTTTAAAAATCTTGAGGACGAAAGACAGAAATTAATAACTAAAATTCTCCTTCAATGATGTGAAGGATAAAGAATGGAAGAAGAAAATAACAAGAACTTAGAAGAACACAACATAGATAATAATCAAGAGACCATTACCAAGGTGACTGGTATGTATAAAGATTGGTTTCTAGACTATGCGTCGTACGTTATTCTAGAACGTGCTGTACCGGCAATTGATGATGGGTTTAAACCTGTACAACGCCGTATTATGCAATCAATGAAAGATCTTGATGATGGTAGATATAACAAGGTTGCCAATTTAGTTGGACATACTATGCAATACCATCCTCATGGTGACGCCAGTATTGCGGATGCCATGGTACAGTTAGGGCAAAAAGAACTCCTGATTGACATGCAAGGTAACTGGGGGAATACCCTTACTGGAGACAGAGCCGCAGCATCACGTTATATTGAAGCTAGACTTTCAAAATTTGCACTAGAAGTTGTATTCAACCCGAAAACTACCGAGTGGCAACAATCATATGATGGCCGTAGAAAAGAACCGGTAGATCTACCTGTTAAATTCCCTTTATTATTAGTACAAGGAGCTGAAGGGATTGCTGTAGGTCTTTCCACTAAAGTATTACCACATAATTTTAATGAATTGATTGATGCCTCGATAAAACATCTAAAAGGGAGAAGTTTTAAATTAATTCCCGATTTCTTAACTGGTGGTATTGCCGATGTTACCAATTATAATGATGGGTTGCGTGGTGGAAAGGTAAGAGTTAGAGCCAAGATCTCACAGCATGATAAAAACACCTTGGTCATTAATGAAATTCCTTTTGGAACAACCACTTCATCCTTAATAGATTCTATCTTAAAAGCGAATGATAAAGGAAAGATTAAAATAAAACGAATAGAGGATAATACTGCCGCTGCAGTTGAAATATTGGTATATCTTCCGGGTGGTGTGTCTCCTGATAAAACAATTGATGCTCTTTATGCATTTACCAATTGCGAACAATCAATCTCACCTTTATCCTGTGTCATTGAAAATAACAAACCTGTTTTTATTGGAGTGAATGAAATGTTGAGAAGATCAACTGATCATACTGTTGATTTGCTAAAACAAGAATTAGAAATTCAACTAGGTGAACTTGAAGAACAATGGCATTTTGCATCTTTAGAGCGTATTTTTATAGAAAATCGTATCTATCGTGACATTGAGGAAGAAGAAACGTGGGAAGGCGTTATAAAGGCTATTGATAAAGGATTAAAACCTCATATAAAGCATCTAAAAAGAGCCGTTACAGAAGAAGATATTGTCCGCTTGACGGAAATTAGAATTAAAAAGATTTCAAAATTCGATATCGATAAGGCAAAACAACACATAGAAAGTTTAGAAGAAAAGATTGCTGAAGTAAAACATCATCTTGCTAATTTGATTGATTATGCTGTCGATTATTTCAAAAATTTAAAATCTAAATACGGGAAAGGTAAGGAACGTCAAACTGAAATTAGAACTTTCGAAGATATTATCGCTTCTAAGGTGGCGATGAAAAATGCGAAGTTATATGTAAATCGCGAAGAAGGTTTTATTGGCACCTCGTTACGTAGAGACGAGTTTGTAGCCGATTGTTCTGATATTGATGATATAATTATTTTTAGGGAAGACGGTCAAATGATGATCACTAAATTGGGTGCTAAAACTTTTGTTGGTAAAAATATAATTCATGTTGCGGTATTCAAAAAAAGTGATAAACGTACCGTGTATAATATGATCTATCGTGACGGAAAGTCAGGGCCAACTTATATGAAACGGTTTGCTGTTACTGGTGTTACGCGTGATAAAGTATATGATTTAACTGCTGGCAATAAACTCTCTAAAGTACTCTATTTCTCTGCCAATCCTAATGGAGAAGCTGAGGTTATTACCGTTAATCTGCGTGCCGTAGGTAGTATCAAAAAATTGAAATGGGATATTGATTTTGCCGATTTAGCAATAAAAGGACGCGGCAGTAGAGGAAATACCGTGACAAAATATACGGTTAAGAAAATTGAACTCAAAGAAAAGGGAATTTCTACCCTTAAACCACGTAAAATTTGGTTTGATGATACAGTGCAACGTTTAAATGTTGACGGTAGAGGCGAATTATTAGGTGAATTCACGGCTGAAGACAGGTTATTGATCATCAATCAATCTGGTATGGTGAAAACCATTACACCAAATATGTCTATACATTTTGATGATGATATGATTGTTCTTGAAAAGTGGATTCCAAATAAACCAATTTCGGCAATCCATTATGATGGTTCAAAAGAGTGTTATTATGTCAAACGTTTTATGATAGATAATCCGAATAAAGAGGAGTTGTTTATTAGTGAACATCCAAAGTCTCAATTAGAAATAGTGGCTACTGATTTTAGACCTATAGCTGAAATAATTTTCTCTAAAAGGGATTCGAACAACGAAACAATAAACTTTGAAGAATTTATTGCAATAAAAGGTATTAAAGCGGTTGGAAATCAACTTTCTAAAGAAAAAATAAAACAGATCAATTTACTAGACCCATTGCCTTATGAAGAGCCAGAAGTAAACTCAGTTGAAGTTATTGAAGAAGAAGAAATAATGGCTGATAGCATCGAAGAATCTGTGACCGAAACTCCAATAAAAAAAGACATTAAAAAAACTAACAAAAATAATGATGATGACGCCCCTGCAGATGATGACGGGCAAACAGCATTATTTTAAATTTGCAGAGTGATAATCCATATAATAAAAATTATCTATCAGGGTGGAATCTGACAAAAACAATATCGCTTTTATTGATTGCAAATGTCATTTTAACACTGGCTCTACTTGATATTAAAAATAAAGAAACCATTAGTATTCTGATTCGTTCAACCGCCAAATTTTCTTTTGTATTATTTATAATGGCCTTTTCTGCGTCATCCTATTATTATTTCTTTAAGAATTCAATTACCAGATGGATGCTTGCTAATAGAAGATATTTAGGTGTTGCATTTGCAGTATCACACTATTTGCATTTGTTTGCACTCTTACTAATGACCTTCTATATCTCATTTAATGTGTTTGAAGACAGAGGTTTGTTCACTACAATAGGTGGTGCTATTGGTTATGTTTTTATTACTATAATGACGATTACTTCATTCGATAGAACAAAAAACTTAATAAATCCGAAAAACTGGAAACTTGTTCATACCATAGGCGGGTATTATTTATGGATCATCTTTGCAAAATCGTATCTTCCCAATTTATTAAACGATCCTATTGCAGCACTTTTTGCTATAGTGGCAGTCACCGCCCTATTATTAAAACTATTAAAAAATAAAAAGAAAGGCAAATGAAACTAGGCCCATTTACAATCGAATTGACTTCATTTTGGCATATAGCAACTTACATTCTTGTTGTCTTTATTATAACTTGGTTGTTCTCAAGGATTATTCGTTTTTTCCTTGTAAAATATATCAACAGAACCAATAAGGATAATCAATATAGCGTTACCAGATTGAAGTTTATGAAAAACTCAGTTAAGTTTTTTCTCGGACTTATTGCGTTCTTAGTCGTTGTCTTAACCATACCCGTTTTTAGAAGTAAAGCCGCCATTATTTTTTCGGGAGCTGGTATTTTGGCCGCCATTATTGGATTTGCTGCACAGGCGGCAATCTCTAATTTAATAGCAGGTGCATTTATCGTACTTTTTAAGCCTTTTAGAGTTGGTGATTTCATCAAACTAGATGAGTTGAGATTCGGAATTGTGGAAGACATTACATTAAGACATACCGTTATCAACACTTTTGAAAACAAGCGACTTATCATACCAAATTCTATTATAAGTACAGATTCGGTTTTAAACCATACTATAGAAGATTCTTATGTGTTAAGTTTTACGAAATTTGTCATTGGTGTTTACAATGATATTGATAAAGCCAAGGCTATTATAGCAGAAGAAGCCTTAAAATTACCTCATGTTATAGATTACAGAACTCCTGAAGAAGTGATTCAAAATAAAGACCAGATCAAAATAAGAGTTGCTGATATCACTGAGAATGGTATTTATTTAAACGCCATGATTTGGGTTGAAGATCCGTTTAAGGAATATGAAGTAAAATCAGATTTGCGGCAGGCAGTACATAAACGATTTATTGCAGAAGGTATAGAACTTCCAATTCCACTACGGAAGATTATTGAAAATAAATAATTGGTAGTGCTAGCTCAAAAACTTTACTAACTCAGCAATTGCTTTTCCTCTATGGCTAATACCACTCTTTTCTGCTAAAGTCATTTCAGCAAATGATTTATTATATCCTTTGGGTTTAAAAACTGGGTCATATCCAAAACCTTGTTCTCCTTGTTTTGCATGTAAAATTTCGCCTTTACAAATACCTTCGAATAAATGTTGGATTCCTTTTAAATTTAAAGCGATAACCGTTTTAAATTGTGCGTTTCTCGACGACTCTCCTTCTAAATTAACAAGTAATTTTTGGATATTCATTTCACCATCATGTGTGTCTCCGGCATATCGAGCAGAATATATTCCCGGCGCACCATACAAAGCATCTACCTCTAAACCTGTATCATCCGCAAAGCAATCATAACCATAGGTTTTTGTGATATAATCAGCTTTTAATTTTGCATTTCCTGCTAAGGTATTTTCGGTCTCCAAAATTTCTTCGGTACAACCAATATCATTCAAACTTAATAGTTTGATATGACTTGGTAATAATTGTTGAACTTCTTGTAATTTGTTGTTGTTGTGTGTAGCGAATATAAGTTTCATAAATAAAATAAAAGTATAAAAATGAACAATTTGGTTTTATTGAACGGTATGCTCTAGAGGTAAAACGTTTGGTTCATAATTTACTAACGAACATATAGTAAATGAAATTGCATAGTAAATATATTTTATACTGTATCTTATAAAAATTAAATATAATAACAAATTAATTATCTTTATTGATATGTATCAACATTTAAAATGAAAATACCTTATATAATAGTATTCATTATCGCCTTAGGTTGTCAACGAGATTCTAAGTTTGATCTACAATCCCATTCAATTGATAAATCTAAATTAGACTTGTATTTTAACTCACTAGAATTAGCTAAAAATAGAATGTTAAGCATTTCTATTAATTCAAATGGCCATGAGGTTTATCAAAAATCTATCGGATTTTCAGATGTATCTAAAGGGAAAAGATCAAATGAATTTACAAAATATCGTATTGGTTCTATTTCGAAAACTTTTACCGCTGTTATCATTTTGCAACTTATTGATGAGCAGAAACTAAGTTTCAACACCTGTTTAAACAAATATTTTCCACAAATAGCCAACTCTGAAAAAATTACTATTGAATTACTATTGAGACATCGCTCTGGTATATTTGATATAACACGAGATAAAAATTTTAAAAATTGGATACGCAAGACACAATCAAGAGAGCAAATGCTTGAGCGATTTGTGAAAAATGGCTCCATCTTTGAAGCGAATGAAAGAGATGAATACTCAAGTACGAATTACCTCTTATTATCATACATTGCCGAGGTGATCGAAAACAAATCTTATGCTCAAATTATAGAAACTCGAATTATAGAACCGCTTAAATTGAAAAGAACAGCATACGGTAAAAAAATAAACTCAAACAATAATGAAGCTTTGTCTTACACAAAAGAATGGTACGATTGGGAATTAGCACCAGAAACAAATATGAGTGCACCTAGTGGGGCTGGCGCTCTAGTTTCAACGCCCACAGAAGTTAATATCTTTATACAGAACTTGTTTTCAGGAAAACTTGTATCTAATATTTCATTGAATAAAATGATTGATTTTAGACATAGAAACGGAATGGGATTGTTTAAATTTTCATTTACGCACATTGGTGGATTAGGTCATACCGGCAGTATTGATGGTTTTCAATCAATTATGGTTTACTTTCCGAGAGAAAAATTTTCGGTTACCATCCTCTCAAATGGTTTGACTACTTCTGTTGAAAGTGTTTTAAGTTCTGTTTTAGTTGAATTAAGTGATGCATTAATTAAATATCATTAACAAACTATAAATTAATGCGAATCTTACTTCTGTAAAGTTTGTATTGTTTATATAGTCAATTTTCTTTGTGAGGTTGACCCTAATTCTTTATCTAACAAACTTCATACAAACAAAACAAACACTTATAATCACTTATTCACAATCTTTGTACAATCAACCAATAAATATGATTTTTACAATACGAAAAATAAATCTTAATTAATGGAAATTTTAGGAATAGACATAGGTGGAACAGGAATTAAAGGAGCTATAGTAGATGTTACTTCCGGAAACTTAGTTTCTGAAAAACATCGTATTCCTACTCCAAAAGGTGCAAAACCTGAAGATGTTGCTGAAGTAGTTGCACAAATGGTTGAACATTTTAATTGGAAGGGTAAAGTCGGTTGTGGTTTTCCCGCTATAATATCTCATGGGGTGGCACGCTCTAGTGGTAACATTCATAAAAGTTGGCGAGGATTGAACGTACAAGATCTTTTTAGCAGGCGAACCGGGTTAGATTTCAAAGTCAGAAATGATGCCGATGCTGCTGGTTTAGCCGCTGTCACTTTTGGTTCTGGTAAGGATAAAAAAGGCCTCGTTTTAATGATCACTATTGGCACTGGCATAGGTTCAGGCGCATTTTATAATGGCGTGTTAATTCCTAATTTTGAATTAGGATCTCTACCCTACAAAGAATATAAATGCATTGAGCATTATACTGCAGATTCAGTAAGAAAACAAGAAGGCTTAACTTATGAAGAATGGGGCAAACGATTTAACAAATTTTTAAAATTGGTAGCGTTTATTTTTTCACCAGATTTAATCATCTTAGCCGGTGGTGCCAGTAAAAAATTACATAAATATCAAGAATATCTTACTGTTGATGTTCCCGTGATAGCATCCCAATTTCAGAATGAAGCAGGAATTGTAGGCGCTGCTTTATTAGCAAAGTAACTATATTTGACACCTAATTGCTAGCATGAAAAGTAAATTTATTATCAACGAATTATGGAATTTATCTGTTGCAGGTGCCTTACAAAGGGCAAATATCTACACTCCTAATGCCGTAGAGAATACAAAGAATAAATTTAAAAGTGACCTTAAGAACTATTTAGAACAGCTGGTTCAAGCACAGTATTTTAAAGAAGTTGATGAAAATTCACATGTAGCCAATATACAGGCCTTATCAGCATATACTGAAAAATACGGTACGCTACTAAGAAATGGGAAAATTAATTTTGGGGTAAGTCAAAAAATACTCAATCTTTTTTTAAAATATATCTGGTGTTTAAAATTGATACCAACACCGCCCCATTTTCCTGTTGACAGAAATGTGCAAGCTGAGTTAAATAAAAAGGCATCTTCAAGCGGATTACCTCAGAAAAAAATAAAATCATGGACACAGTTTAAAGACGAAACTGATTATCTTGAAATTATAAAATTTGCACAAATACTTCAAGAAAATGACACATCTTTATCAAATATGCCGCTCGCTGAAATGGAACTGATACTTAATACCGAGAAGTAACTTAGTAAACTTTTTAAAAATATCTACACGTTAACTAATTGTTTAGTAACTTAGTTGTATTAATTCCGGTTAATTTCAAATTACATTCTGATTATGTCCCTGTGACTTTATCACAATATGAAAATGATGCCAATATTATTGGGACTATTTTATTGGCGATAAACCATTAAATAAGAACATCATGAGAACACTTGTCTTTAGAAACAACGATGAAATGCCCTCATTAGGGTTAGGCACCTGGAAATCTGAACCAGGCGAAGTTTACGTTGCAGTAAAAACAGCTATTAAAGAAGGTTATAGGCATATTGATTGTGCTCCAGTCTATGCTAATGAAAAGGAAGTCGGACAAGCATTGGCCGACTGTATTGCCGAAGGTATCGTTTCAAGAGACGAATTATGGATTACTTCGAAATTATGGAATAATGCACATGCTAAGGTAGATGTAATTCCCGCTTTGAAGCAAACTTTAAGTGACCTCCAATTAGATTATTTAGACTTATATCTTATTCACTGGGCAATTGCTTCAAAAAAAGAAGTGATCTTTCCACAAACTGCATCTGATTTGGTTTCTTTAAATGATATTCCGCTTACTGAAACCTGGAAAGGAATGGAACAAGCGGTACATTCCGGATTGACTAAACATATTGGGGTTTCAAATTTTGGAATGGAAAATATTAATAAAATATTGACAAACTCAACCATCAAACCTGAAATGAATCAAGTAGAATGTCATCCTTACCATCCGCAAAATGAATTATTTTCATTCTGTAGAGAACATGGTATTCATATAACAGCCTATTCTCCATTAGGTTCTTATGACAGACCTGATGTTTTTAAAGCAGAAAACGAACCAAATATTTTAAAGGATAGCATCATCTGTTCCATTGCTAAATCAAATAATGTTAGTCCTGCACAAATTTTAATAAGTTGGGCATTACACCGAGGAACTTCTGTGATACCTAAATCAGTAAATGCAAATAGAATTGCAGAAAACTTTCAAGCCGAACAAATTATCCTATCAGAAGGTGATATGAAAGCTATTAACCATATTGGCAAAGACTATCAATATGTTAATGGTCAATTTTGGGTATTAGAAGGCGGTCCATATTCTTTAGCAGATGTTTGGGCATAGTTGTATGGTTTGTCTATTCTTACTTTGTAGAAAACAGCTAAGCCTGTCTACCAATATAGAGCCGTAAGTTTAGCAGACAGGCTTATTATATAAAACAATTTATTCTTCAATAACAACTTCCCTTATACGGCACTCAACAAAGATATATCATAGAATAATCTAAGTCAATGATATTAATCATTGCGCTATCTTTTAGAGTATACTAATTTAGGTAAAAAGAAAAAATTCCTAATAAAATTTAAGAACTCATGAAAAAACTAATTCTGATCAATTTCAAAACTGCAACATTATTGATACTTACTTTTACAGTATTTATTTTTATTAATTCCTGTAAAAAAACATCGGAAAAGGCAACCGAAAAAATGATAGAAAAATCTATAGGTAATGATGCCAACGTTGATATAGATGATGAAAAAGTAACGATAAAAACAGATGAAGGAACTTTTACTACAGATGCAAATGCTAATAACTGGCCTGACAATATTTCTAAGGATATCCCTGAATTTAAATATGGAAAAATTCTAAGTGTTACCACACAACAAATGGAAGAAGGCAATGGCTGGATGATCATTTTTGAGAATATACCTAAAACAGCGCTTAATGATTATCAATCTGAACTAAAAAATAAAGGTTTTAAAATTACTAATATGACTACTTATGGCGCGGGTGGTATGCTCAATGCTCAAAAAGATAACTTAATAGTTACAATAATATCTGGCGATGGCAGTGCTACTGTTTCTATTAGTGCTGAAAAATAAACTCTTAACTTTAATATATGAACCAACACTATAATATTATCATTGCAGGAGCCGGTGGAATTGCAGAAGCTGCAGGGCTGATATTGGTTGAATGGAGTAAGGTTCCTCCAACAATTTTTATTGGAAACCGTACGCTTGCCAAAGCACAAAAAGTAGCACAATGGATCAAAGAAGGCTCAACTAAACCCTGTACTGTGATGGCTTTCCATTTACCTGAAAATGGTAGCACTAATGAAATGGAGCATATATTTAATGAGTGTGATGCCCTACTTGATTGTTTGCCTGGAAGTCTTGCCCCAAGAATGGTAGGTTTTGCGAAACAATTTGAATTTCAATATGCCAACCTTACCGAATATGTGGCAGAAACCAATGAGATCATTGCGCTAGCAAAAAATGCGAATTCTGGTTTTGTTTTACAAACCGGACTCGCACCTGGATATATTGATGTATTGGCCCATAAACTTTTTAAAGATTTTTGTAAGGACTACAACGTTGATAAAGTAATTAAGTTAGAATTTAAAGTCGGTGCATTGACTGACCATGCAGTGGCTCCTTATTATTATGGATTCACCTGGAGTCCGGTTGGTGTAGCGACTGAATATGTCAAAGATGCAATTGTATTACGAAATGGAAATAAAATTAGCCTTCCAGCTTTATCAGAAAGAGCATCTATTATCATTAATGGTATTCAGTACGAAGAAGATCTAACCTCCGGTGGTACTGCTGACCTTCCTGATGCTTTATCCGGTAAAGTACAAACACTAGATTATAAAACCCTACGGCATCCTGGGCATTATGCTTGGATTAAAGTCCAGCTAGCCAAATATAAAGCTGCTAAGAATCCAATTAAATTGTTACAAGAGAGCATGCAGAATGAGATTCCGCATATTGAAGATGATCAAATCATTCTTTATGCAGCAGTTGAAGGGAAAGATAATAAAGGTGTACTAAGAAGGCGTGAAGTTGCGAATCAACTCCATCCACAACAAGTGGGAAAGCACCTATTACGGGCTATACAAACAACTACGGCAGCACCGTTACTACAAGCAGTACAATGGTTATTAGAAACAAAGCCTAAAGGTGTGATCCTTCAAAGTCAAATAGATCCGGAATTATTTTTAAATGGGAATTTTATTAGCCCTGTGTATGGCAAGGTATAAACAACATAACTGTTTTAAAAAAATTCAAGAAAGGGAATATATATTTTTTTCAGTGATTGAGTCATAAACTACAGTATATCAAAATACAAAATGGAATTCAAATTAAGACCCTGGCATTTAGATGATCTAGAAGATCTAGTAAACTATGCCAACAATAGAAAAATTGCTTCCAACCTTACAGACTTATTTCCTCATCCTTATCGTGAAAAAGATGGTGTCAATTTTATTGAAATGACATTGAAACAAAGTCCTACTCAGGTTTTTGCCATTGAAATAAACCAAAAAGCTATTGGAAGTATTGGTTTGCAACCACAAACCGATATTCATTGCAAGAATATGGAACTTGGTTATTGGCTGGCAGAGGACTATTGGAATAAAGGCATTATGACAGCTGCAGTTCAGAAAATGTCGTTATACGCGTTTAAAACCTTCGATGTTAATAGGATTTTTGCTAGACCTTTTGGCACCAATATTGGTTCTCAAAAAATATTGGAAAAAACCGGATTCAAATTGGAAGGCCAGTTTAAAAATGCCATTTTTAAAAATGGCATGTTCGTTGATGAATTGATCTATGCACTATATAATGTTTAAACAAAATATTCTCAACAAACCCTCAAGTAAATTACTAATGTATATTGCATAAAAAAAAGCATCTCCCCCCAGAAATGCTTTTTGCTATAAAAAGTATAAGTTATGATCAATTTGTAAAGCACTTGTAAACTTTGTGTTATTATGGTGCTTCTATAAATAGAACAACTTCAATTAAAAAATTCCTCAAAAAAAAACAATTTTTTTTTATAAATATACCTTATTTACCTAATTATTAGTCTTGTATAAATAAATTAAAATCGCAAATTTGTAAAACCAGGATACTCTATTACCTCTCCAACTTCAATATTCAATGATATGTCTCCTACCCTAACCCGAACCAAACGTAAGGTTGGAAATCCAACAGCCGCGGTCATTTTACGCACTTGTCTAAACTTTCCTTCTGTAATAACCATCGCTATCCAACTTTTTGAACCATGACGTTCATCTCTTACTTTTCTATCTGCCATTGGTAAATGATCTATTGATGCTACATGAAAAGCTTTACAAGGTTTGGTTATATATTTTCTTCCTTCAAAACCGATCTCTACTCCTTTTTGAAGTTTTTCGATAGCCTTATCATCAATGATACCATCAACCTGTACATAATATTCCTTTTCTACTTTTTGACTTCTAATATATTCACTTACTTTACCGTCAGTTGTTAATAATAATAAGCCTTCCGAACTTTGGTCTAATCTACCTATTGCCATTACACCTTTTGGAAAATCATATAATTCGCCTAATAGTTTTTTGTTTTTTCTACGCTGCTGGTTATTAATCAATTGACTTAAATAACCATAAGGCTTGTGGAGGATAAAATGTCTATGTTCAGTGTTCTTTGACATGCTATAATTCTAATGCAATTATAAGGATCTATCTTTAATTTATACTATATATTGTGCCATTAAGTTTAAGTAATGAAAATAGAATACTATAAAAAGCCAAACGTTATATTAAATACGAATGTAACCATCAAATTACTAAATGTGTCCTAATAATAAAAATATGAAATCGTTTTCACTACCTATAAAAAAAAATTTAATAATACTTATGTTAGTTTTGAGCTCATGTTCTAATGATCAAACAGATGCACTAATAGTACCCAAAATAAGCTATGAAAATCCTGTGGAAGTATCCATCAATGGTTACACCGATCATGCCATGGAACCATTTATTTCTCCAGATGGTAATACTTTATTTTTTAACAGCCTCAATAACGGCATAGATACAAAACTCTATTATGCAACCAAGGTTACTGAAACAACGTTCACTTTTATGGGTGAATTGGTTGGAACAAATCAAGTCAATGACCCACAACTCAATGCTGTAGCAGGTCTAGACATAGGTAATACTTTTTATTGGGTTTCCTTTAGAGAATTTCCGATAGAACGTGATAATTTATTTTATGGATCTTTATATAATGGTAGCATTATCGATATCGGCAGAATACGTGGTGATTTTTATAATTATAGTGCGGGTTGGCTAGTTATGGATCATGGTATTAGCGTTGATGGTCAAGCTTTTTACTATAACAATGCTCGTTTTGATGGTGCAAATTGTACCGGACCTTGCGAAACAATCATAGGCATTGCCAAAAAAACAGCTAATGATACTTTTATGAAAATCACAGATTCTGATACCATTTTACAAAATATCAATGACCCCGCGTATATCTATTATGCTCCATATATTACACAAGATAATTTAGAGCTTTATTATACTCGTTACCTGCAAGGCTCTATTAATAACAGCACAATCGTCGAAATCTGCGTGGCTACACGCACTACTGATACTGCAATTTTTTCAGAACCCAAAGTGCTCTTTTTTGATAGTATTATAAACAATATTATAGAAGCTCCGACCCTTACCACTAATAAAGAAGTGATGTATTATCATAAAAAAATCAATGGCATTCATAAAATTATGATGCGTAAACGTCAGTAAAGGTATTTATACTTTTGCCTTTAAAATGGCATTCTGTTCTTTTATCAATTCAGTCATATCTGTTAACAATTGAATATCTTTCGGAGTTACAACCGATATGTCTTTGGTGTCTTGTGCTTTCTTTCTCAATCTATTCATAAATTTCACCACGATAAATATAGTAAAGCCAATAATTAAAAAATCTAACACTGCTTCCGTTAATGCTCCATAGGCTATAGCAACTTCTTCTGTAATAGTAGTACCTGACACGTCAGTAATTGAGTCACGAAGTATCAATCGTTTATTTTGCATGTTGATACCATTTGACAATAATGATAATGGTGGCAGTAATACTTTTTTCACCAATACGTCAATTACTTTGTTAAAAGATGCACCAATAATAATACCTACTGCCATATCCATCATATTTCCTTTTACGGCAAATTCTTTAAATTCTTTAAACAAACTCATAAGACACTTTTTAATTAGTTGACAAATGTATTCGTTAAATCCGGCTCATCAAAAAATAAAATAATTAAGTATAGATACATAAATACCAGTTTTACAATAGGATAGAATAATATTTTAATTAAATTGCTACATTTACAATTATAAACATTACTTTTGCAGCATTATTAATATTTAATTTATTTAAAATGAGTAAAGGAACAGTAAAATTCTTCAATGATTCAAAAGGTTTTGGATTCATTATAGAAGAAGGTTCAGGCAAAGAACATTTCGTACACATTTCTGGTGTAATCGATGAAATCCGCGAAGGTGATGAAGTAGAATTCGAATTGACAGAAGGTAAAAAAGGATTGAACGCAGTAAACGTAAGAGTACTATAAAATATACTATTATTTACCGTATTTCATTGCAAAGCCTATCATATATATGATAGGCTTTTTTTATGACATTCTTTTAAATAAAGGTTATTGATCAAAAATGAAACTTATTACTTTCAATAAGAAATATCTATTTATTTTTATTTTTATATTATTAATTGAAATTTATGTTGGCTTCTTTGTTCATGACCGTATCATTCGTCCTTATATTGGTGATCTATTAGTGGTCATCCTTATCTATGCCTTCTTAAAAATTTTTATCAGTAAGAAGCACGTTTTAATTGCATTTGCAACTTTTATTTTTGCATGCATGGTAGAATTTGCCCAACATTGTAATTTAATCACTTTATTAGGACTCGAAGAAAATAAAATTGCCCGTGTATTAATAGGAACTTCATTTTCATGGATCGATATATTGGCTTATTTTGGTGGGTTTTTAATCATTATTTTTGTGGAACAATATTATAAAGGAAGGAATATATAGCAACAAATTTAATGACCATTGCAAAACACAATACAATGACAGATTGCCCTCTCTGCAATAGTAAAGCTGACACTTTTTATAATTACAATAAAAGACATTTTTTTAAATGTAATACCTGTGCCGGAATTTTTCTAGATAAAAAATTATGGCTCACTAAAGAAGAAGAAATTGCACGTTACAAAACGCATAATAATGATGTTGAAGATAAAAACTATCAACAATTTGTTGCCCCAATTACGACTGCTGTTTTAAAAGACTTTACGGTTAAGCATAAAGGACTCGATTTTGGAGCTGGTACCGGGCCTGTAATTTCAAAAGTTTTAGGTGATCATAATTTTCAGATAGTGCAATACGATCCTTTTTTTCATAATTATAAAAATTTGCTGGATAAAAATTATAATTACATTGTCTGTTGTGAAGTAATGGAACATTTTTACTATCCTAAAAAAGAATTCGATCTGTTAAAAAAAATAATGTTGCCTCATGCAAGGCTTTATTGTATGACCGTTTTGTTTGATGAAAGTATGAATTTTCATAATTGGTATTATAAAAACGATCCTTCACATGTATTTATTTATCAGTTTAAAACAATTTATTGGATCAAAGAAAATTTTAAATTTTCTGATGTCACTATAAACGATAGACTAATTACTTTTACAAATTAAATTCTTATTCAATGGGTAAAGTTGGCGTTGATTTTACTTCGGTCATTACAAAGGCACTTTGTACCTTTCTTATATTATCAACTGATGCAAGTTTTTTAGCAACGAAATTTTGGTAAGTATCCATATCATATACAACTACTTTTAATAAATAATCAAACATACCACCTATATGATAACATTCAATAACTTCAGAAAATTGCTGTATATCTTTTTCAAATTTTGAAATAAAAGTAGCTTCGTGTTGATTTAATGAAATATTACAAAACACCAATAAAGATAATCCTATTTTTTTTCGATCAATAACAGCTCTATAAGAAGTAATATATTTTTCCTTTTCAAGTCGTTTGATTCGTTCGAAAATTGGTGTAGGTGTTAAGTTTAATTTATTTGCTATTTCTTTAATAGTTAATTTACTATTGACTTGCAACATTCTTAAAATTGATTGATCTATAGTATCTATCATCTTGTAGAAATTTATTCTATAAACATTTATTGAAATGATTTAAAAAAGAATATTATACTTTAATTTTATCAAATATAGAATTATTATCTAAATAATCTATATAATTAGGAATATAAAACCACAGTTCTTAACTTTGATATTATAAATAGAACACTATGAAACCACAAGATTATAGTCCAGAAAGTTTAATGATGAGTCATGGTTATAAACCAGAACTGTCAGAAGGAGCTGTAAAGTGCCCTATTTTTCAAACTTCAACCTTTGCTTTTAAAACTGCAGAAGAAGGGAAAGCTTTTTTTGAAATTGCTTACGGATTAAGAGATAAATCTCCAAAAGAGGAACTAGGATTAATTTATAGCAGAATCAATAATCCGAACCTAGAGATTTTAGAAAACAGATTATGTCTATGGGATAAAGCAGACGACTGTGCTGTTTTTGAAAGTGGTATGTCTGCCATTAGCACAGTATTATTAGAGTTTTTAAAACCTGGTGACTTGTTAGTTTATGGCAATCCTGTTTATGGAGGAACAGATCATTTCATCGAACATTTTCTACCAAAAATTGGTATCCATACTTTAGGAGTACATCCCGATGAAAATTCTGAAAAAATTATTGAGCTTATTAATGCCACCGGTAAAGCAGGTCAATTAGCAATGATTTATTTAGAAACTCCAGCTAACCCAACAAATGATATTGTAGATATTGAAAGTTATAGCAATATTGCTAAATATTTTGGTAATGACCAAAAACAAGTGCTTCTTGCGGTTGATAATACTTATATGGGTCCGTTATGGCAACATCCTTTGAATTTTGGTGCTGATCTTGTTCTTTATTCAGCAACAAAATATATTGGTGGTCATAGTGATTTGATTGCCGGTGCCGTTTTAGGTTCGGCTGAATTGATGACACGAGTAAAAACGCTTCGTACATTTTTAGGTAATATGTTGAGTCCTAATACTGCCTGGTTATTATTACGAAGTTTAGAAACCCTAAAAGTAAGAATGGATCAACAAACAAAAAATGCACAACAAGTAGCAAGGTTTTTAGATCAACATCCAACTGTAGAGAAAGTAAATTATTTAGGCTTGCTTAAAGAAGGTACTAATGAATACAAAATATATAAAAAGCAATGTGAAGCACCAGGAGCCATGATATCGTTTAATATAAAAGGTGGTGAAAAAGAAGCATTCCAATTTATGAATAATTTGAAGTTATTCAAAATGGCGGTGAGCTTAGGCAGTACTGAAAGCTTGGTAGAGCATCCAATTTCTATGACACATGCAGGAGTTGACCCGGTACATAGAAAAAGAATGAACATAACTGATAAACTGATACGCTTATCGATAGGAGTAGAAAACGCTCAAGATATTATTTACGATATTGATCAGGCGTTGAAAAATATTGAATTACCGAATCACAAATTACAAATGGCTGAAATTTAAAAATCAAATTCAACAAATTGTAGTATATAACTTTTGACTTATCTAAGATTAATTCCAAGCACCTCATCTGAGGTGCTTAGAAAGTTGCTATAAAAAAGATTAAACATGTTTGGATAAACATGCTCTTTCTAAAAACAACTTCAATTTTAAAAATCCTGGAAAAAAATCCTGAAAAATTTTAAATTGTTTGTTTATTCATGATGATAAGGTTCACCTTTTAGAATTGTAAATGCTCTATAGAATTGTTCAATCATAAATAATCGGATCATTTGATGAGAAAATGTCATTTTTGATAATGAGACTTTTCCTTGAGCTTTCTGATATACCGCATCTGAAAATCCATAAGGACCACCAATGACAAAAACCAATTGTTTTATACCTGCATTCATTTTTTTCTGTAGGAAACGAGAAAATTCAATCGATCGAAACTCATGTCCTCTTTCATCTAACAATATTAACTGGTCAGCAGCCGTGACTCTCTTCAAAATAAGTGCTCCTTCTTTTTCCTTTTGTTGAATCTCTGATAAATTCCTGTTATTTTTTAAATCCGGAATAAGTTCAAATTCAAACTTTATATAATGATTTAATCGTTTCTGATATTCATCAATAAGTTGTAATAAATTTTTATCGTCAGTTTTCCCGATGGCGAGGAGTTTTATTTTCATATAACAAATTTACAATTTTGTACTGTTTTTTGAAACCAAACATCATAAACCTTATATTTGATCCTATCAGCTTAGGTCAACATGACTTTTGTCATAGATATAAATAAATTGATTGCTTAGGTTTACGCATTATTAATAATAGATAAAAAATACCATGAATATTCCAAAACAAAATTACAAACACTATAAATTTAATCAATTTATTGTAAGTAAAATACTGTTATTCAGTATTATAACATTTTTTTTAGTTAGTTTTACAACTACTAGTCAAGAACTAGCTCCATATATTAAAGTTGGAGAAAGCAGTGAGACTATCCAACAGGTTTCCGAGAAAGTTGTTGCAGCACTAAAAAACGATTCATTTACCATTTTAGGATCGTATCATCCCTCAGGGAAAAGCTCTTTAAAGGTAATTGTTTTTACAAAATCTGATTTAAAAAACACCGTTATCAAAATTAAAGATAGAGGCGCACTTGCGGCCGTTTTTAAAATTGGAATGGTACAAAAAAATGGAAAAACAACAATATCATATACCAATCCTGATTATATCTTAAGAGCTTATTTAAGAGATAATTATAATACCTATAAAACAACATTTCAAAATTTCAGCAGCGCTTTAAAAACAGCGTTATCAAGTGTAGGAAATGAATTTACACCTTTCGGTGGAACCGTAAAAGCTGATAAACTAAAAAAATATCACTATAAAATAATGATGCCTTATTTTACTGACCCTGTTACCTTAAATGAATTTTCTTCGTTTGAAAAAGGATTAGAAATTATTCAAAATAATTTAAAAGCACAAAAAGGAAGTACTAAACAAGTCTATAAATTAATTTATAAAACTAAAAAAATTGCAGTATTTGGTGTAGGTTTAAGAAGTAAAGAAGATGGTGAGGCACATTTCTTGCCTAAAATAGGAGAGACTCATGTTGCTGCATTACCTTATGAAATTATTTTGCAAGATAAAAAAGCTACTATGCTACACGGAAAATATCGAATAGCTTTGCACTGGCCAGAATTGACTATGGGTACGTTTATGAAAATAATGAGTACTCCTGGTGATATAGAAGATACATTAGAAGCACTTTGTAAATAAAGAGATACATTAACTAGTATTGAATTTGTTTTTTTAGCTATAAACTTGTCTATTTTATTGAAATAAATTTATAGTAAAAAAGATGTGAATAATGCGCTATTTTTTAATTAGTACTACTTTCTTTTACTTAGTTCTAGAAAGGTATATTGTTTTATCAATTAGTTGCATCAAATTATTTACATCTTCTTTATCTATTGTGATAAATTTTATTTCTCATAATCTAGTCATACGGTATTTATCGTTTACAGAATTCCAAAATTTGTTGAACGTCAGATTCTTTTTTATATGTTAAATTATTATTTGTGACGAATGTTTCAATTTTAGTAATTTTTTCTTCATTAGCACCAACTAATTCAAAAATACTTTTTTTCTTTAGTTTAAACGGTCTCATTTTATTGTCGATTTTTACGAAATAACTAAATTTTCTTATAAACTTGTCTTTTTTATTCAACATGGGGTTTGGAGAACCTTGAACGAACTCAACGATATGTCTTTTTAATAACGAGAATGTATCTGTTTCATGTACAACTTCAAATACACTTTTGGAACCATTGTAGTAATACTTTTTGTACGTTTTATTTCGAATAATTACTTTTTCTATGTTTTTAAAACTGAAAGTATACATGGTACTGTTCCCAATTTTAGCAACAAATACGTTCCCCTGTAAATTCAAATTCATATTATTTAAGGCTATTTTTTCTCCTTTCAAAGTATAAATAAAGCCCCTGTTATTCCAGTCGTTAAGTAAATATTTTGTGCCTTTCACTATTTTTCTTGATCCCTTAAATTTATTTTCTGAGCTTTCAAAAACAGAAATACCAATATTGTCTACTTTTTCAATAAATTTATGGATCAACCGTTCGTCTGAATTACTTAAACTCTCTTTTTTTAATAATTCATCTTTTTTGATATGACTTTCTAATATCGCCGCTCTTGTTTCATTACCATTAAATAGATTAATTAATCTTTTTCTTGTGGGCTTGAACAATTGGATTGACTTTCCTTTTTTGAGATAATAAGAATTCCGTTTAATGTATTTATCGTAGGGACTATTCAACATTGGGTTTGGAGAACCATAAATAACTTGAATATTAAAGCCTTTAAGTAGTACAAAGTTATCCGATTCATAGATCAATTCAAATATTTTAGGTGAACCGTTGAATTCAAACTGTTTATATGTTTGACCATTCACTAGAACCTTATGAAATTTATCGAAATCAAACTGTAATACTGAATCTTTGTAAATTTTAGATTCAAAAAAATTACTCTGTACATTTAAATTAATACTATTTATTAGAACTTTTTGATTATCTAATGTATATAATATAGCATTCTGTTGCCAATCTTTAAACAAATAAATAAACCCTTTTACTTTTTTAAAACCGCTAGAAAAATAAATGACGCTACCTAATTTTTCATCTTTATTTTGAAAATTGTTAGCGACCCTAATCTGATCGTTACTTTGAACATTCTCATTTATACTTTGGCCGTACATTTTCACGGATAGGACTAAAAGTATTCCTATTAAAATTTGTTGCATATAATACTTAATTCTATTATAAATAATAGGATAATTTCAATTGTATAAGTCGGTTATTTCAAACATCAAATATACAACTTGATTGAAATATTAAAAATCATATTTCTATATTCTTAATTCGCAAATCAATTTCTTATTTTTGCTTAATAAATTTAAATTTATGATTAGTCAGCAACAGTTTAATAAAGAATTAGAAATTATAATAAACAATGCCATCCGTGAAGATGTAGGTGATGGTGATCACAGTTCGTTGGCTTGTATCCCTAAAGAAGAAACTGGCAAGGCAAAGCTTTTAGTAAAAGATGAAGGCATCATTGCAGGTGTAGCCTTTGCTAAAATGGTTTTTAATCATGTTGATAGTAACTTAAAAATTGAGACAATTATTGACGATGGGAGTCGTGTAAAATATGGTGATATTGTTTTTTATGTTGAAGGCAGTTCACAGTCAATTTTAAAAGCAGAACGTTTGGTGCTAAATGCTATGCAGCGTATGAGTGCTATTGCAACAAAAACTCGTTCGTTCGTAGATTTATTAGAAGGAACTAATACAAATATTCTTGATACTAGAAAAACCACTCCGGGAATAAGAGCCCTAGAAAAATGGGCTGTAAAAATTGGTGGAGGCAAAAATCATCGATTTGCATTATATGATATGATCATGTTAAAAGATAATCATATAGATTTTGCAGGAGGTATTACTAAGGCCATTGACAAAACCAAACAATATTTAAAGGATTCGAATCTTGATTTAAAAATTATCGTAGAAGCTCGCAGCCTTAAAGAAATTGAAGAAATATTGCAATCAGAAGGTGTTTACAGAATTTTAATAGATAATTTTAATTATGAAGATACCAAAAAAGCTGTTGCTCTAATTGGAGATAAATGTCTTACAGAATCTTCAGGAGGAATCAATGAAAATACGTTAAGAGCCTATGCCGATTGCGGTGTAGACTATATTTCCTCAGGAGCATTGACCCATTCGGTTTATAATATGGACTTGAGTTTAAAAGCTGTCTGATAAATTTATGAGTTACCAATTTCGGTTTGGCAAACTCAAACTACTGCAAAATGAAGACCTCAGATTACTTCTGACTTTCCTTTAGCATCGGCACAAAGCGAAATTGACCCAATTCATGCTTTTCAAATTCTTTTTCTCCCTTACGAATATATAGCGTCATAGTCTGTACATCTTCTCCAACAGGAATTACCAATCTGCCACCAACTTTTAACTGACTTAATAATGGTTTTGGGACAAATGGAGCTCCGGCAGTTACCAAGATCTTATCAAATGGCGCATATTCTTCCCAACCTATATAACCATCACCAAAACTCAATTTTTTTGCAACATACCCCAGTTTAGGTAAGAATTTTCTCGTTTTTTCATAAAGTTCTTTTTGACGTTCTATACTATATACTTCGGCCTTTAATTCAATTAAAACGGCTGTTTGATAGCCTGATCCTGTGCCAATCTCTAATACTTTATCTCCCTTTTTTAATTCTAATAATTCTGTTTGAAAAGCAACCGTATATGGTTGAGATATCGTTTGGTCAGCAGCAATTGGAAATGCATTGTCTTGATATGCAAAATCAATAAATCCTGAGTCCATAAATAAATGCCTCGGCACTTTCGCAATCGCTTCAAGCACTTTTTTATCTTTAATTCCTTTGCCTTCAACAACCTTAACAAGCTTGTTTCTAAGTCCTTTATGTTTTGGTAAATCCTTCATAGTTATTTCTCAAATGTAATTAAATATTTTATTTAAAAAAACAATTTAAAAACTGTTATTTCTTACATTTTCTCAGTGAAAAAATATTTTAAAACAAGGTCATCTAGAAATTACTAATATTTTTTTCATTTTACCTTAATAAATTCTCAATGAAAAAAATTATAAGTAATTTTGTCTAAAATCAAATTTTATGTTAAACGTAGGTGTTTTAGGAGCTGGTCATCTTGGTAAAATCCACTTAAAACTATTACAACAATCAGATAAATATAACCTTGTCGGATTTTTTGATCCAAGTACCGAGAATGCGCAAAATGTAGCCTCAGAATTTGGTTATACCTCTTTTGATTCTGTAACTGATTTGATAGATGCGGTTGATATTGTTGATATTGTTACTCCTACCCTGTCACATTTTGATTGTGCTAAAGAAGCCATCATCAAAGGAAAGCATATCTTTATTGAAAAACCGATTACTAATACGGTTATTGAAGCTGAAACCATAAGAACTTTGGTAAGTCAAGAACATGTTAAAGGACAAGTTGGTCATGTTGAGCGTTTTAATCCTGCATTTACAGCGGTTAAAGATATGATACAAAGTCCTATGTTTATTGAAACTCATAGATTGGCTGAATTTAATCCAAGAGGAACAGATGTGCCGGTAGTACTTGATTTGATGATTCATGATATTGATATTATTCTGAGTGTTGTAAATTCTGAGGTCAAAAATGTACATGCCAGTGGAGTTTCAGTTATAAGTGAAACCCCAGATATCGCAAATGCAAGAATTGAATTTGAAAATGGTTGCGTTGCCAATTTGACGGCAAGTAGAATTTCAATGAAAAACATGCGTAAATCAAGGTTTTTTCAAAAAGACGCGTATATATCAGTTGATTTCTTAGAAAAGAAAAGTGAAGTGGTTAGAATGAAAGATGTTCCTGAAGATCCTGATGAATTTGCCATGATTTTACAAAATGCCGAAGGAGTTAAGAAACAGATTTATTTTGAAAATCCAACTGTTGAACCAAACAATGCCATTTTAGATGAACTAGAAACTTTTGCTGATGCTGTTGCTAATGACACAATACCTATAGTTACATTAAACGATGGTGCGAAAGCATTACGTCTTGCACACCAAATTATGGATTGCTTTTAAAAAATATATGTCATTCTGATAGTGTGTGGAACGAAAGATGAGGAATCTTAACATTTAAGAAATTCTTCACTCCAATAAGTTACCTCAGGTATGAAAAAAGGATAATATAATTTAAAGAATAATAACCTAATGAAAAACATTGCAGTAATTGGTGCGGGTACTATGGGAAACGGAATTGCCCATGTATTTGCACAAAATAATTATCAAGTTCAATTGATTGATATTTCTCAAGACGCATTAGATAAAGGGCTGGCTACTATTACTAAGAATTTGGATAGAATGCTTGCCAAAGGACGCATTTCTGAAGAAGAGAAACAACAAACACTTAGTAACATCCGAACTTTTACATCTACAAAGGTAGGTGTACAGAATATGGATCTTGTTATTGAAGCGGCTACTGAAAACATTGATTTAAAACTTAGTATTTTTAAAGAACTGGATGACATTTGTGAAGATCATACTGTTTTAGCAACAAATACTTCATCAATTTCTATTACTAAAATCGCCGCGGTAACTACAAGACCAGCCAAGGTAATAGGTATGCATTTTATGAACCCCGTTCCAATCATGAAACTGGTAGAAGTAATTCGCGGATATGCCACTTCTGATGAAGTTACTAATACAATTATGGAACTTTCTAAAAAACTAAGTAAAGTTCCGGTTGAAGTTAATGATTATCCCGGATTTATTGCCAACAGAATTTTAATGCCAATGCTAAACGAGGCAATCTATTCTTTGTATGAAGGTGTTGCCGGTGTTTATGAAATTGATACAGTTATGAAATTAGGAATGGCACATCCAATGGGGCCTTTACAACTTGCTGATTTTATTGGATTAGATGTATGTCTTTCAATTTTAAATGTGCTTTATAACGGTTTTGGAAACCCGAAATATGCACCATGCCCATTATTAGTTAATATGGTGGCAGCCGGTAAATTAGGTGTAAAATCTGGTGAAGGTTTTTATGATTATTCAGAAAGCAGAGCAGCAGAAAAAATAGCTAAACAGTTCGGTTAAAAGTATTTCTTATTTCCTACTGAAAAATAAAAAGCCTCTCATATTATTATGAGAGGCTTTTATTATTATCTCTTAATTTTATTAGTTATTATCTTCTTCGTCCTCTTCATCTTTTTTTGAAGTCTTATTCCATATTTTTATTTCATCATCTTTGGTAACCCCTGAAATTATTTCAACATTGACACCATCAGATATACCAAGTTCCACATCTCGTCTTTCAAAGTCCTGATCTCCTGTTTTTACTTCTACATAAGGTACTTCAGTTTTTTTATCAAATTGCAATAAAGCTTCTTTTATTGACAAAACACTGTCTTTTTTCTCTAATACAATATCAGCATTGGCACTATAACCGGCCCGCACAAAATATTCATCATCTAAAGTTACATCTCCTTTTATTTTAAATTGTACTGCACCATTTTCTTCAGTTCCCTTTGGAGCTATAAAATTTAATTTTGCGGGATACTTTTTCTTTTCAATAGCACCTAATGAAACTTCTAACACAGTACCATTCTTAATTTTACCTACCTCTGCTTCATCAACTTTTCCTTCAAATATCATCTTCGTCATATCAGCTATTGATGCAATGGTTGTACCTGCATTAAAATTATTACTTTCAATAACCTGATCGCCTTCCTTAACGGGAATTTCTAAAATTGTTCCTGAAATTTGTGCTCTAATATTTGTATTTGCCGAACCACCAGAACTAGTAGAACCTCTACGGATAATTTGATAATCATTTTGCGCATTTAGCACATCCTGTTTGGCTTGATTATAGGTCAATTCGACTACTTCAAATTCCGTACGGGAAATAACACCTTTTTCATATAATGTTTTGTTCCTATTAAAAGAAACCTCAGCGTTACCTAGTTGAATCTTAGCACTATTTACTCTACCTCTTGCACTACTTAAGGATTGCTCATTAGGTACTACTCTTACTTTTGCGATAAGATCACCCTTTTTCACTATAGCACCTTCTATTAAATAAATTTTATCAATAATCCCTGATATTTGAGGTTTAATTTCAATTTCTTCAAGTGGTGTAACTTTACCTGTCGCTACAGTTTTTTTGACAATATTTATTTTAAAAGGCTTTTCGGTTTCATATTCAATAGGAGATTTACTATTCTTCATGCCAAGCCATATTAATACAACTATTAAGGCAATACCTATTCCACCAAATATTAAAGTTTTTTTCATTTTGTTTTATTTATAGTAGTTGATTTATTTATTCTTCTCTTAATGCCTCTATTGGCCTTATACTAACAGCTGTTTGTGCAGGAATCAATCCTATCAAAGTCCCTAGTACCACCAATGTTAAAGCAGCTATGATAATAACAGGAATATCTACCGTTGGATTAGTTAACGCTGCATCATCTCCTTTACCTATAGTAGCATCGATTATCATCAATACAATGCCTCCAAAAATAATTCCTAAAGCACCTGCTATACTTGTTAAAAAAACTGATTCCAACATTATCTGACGTTTAATCTCCCATGGTTTTGCCCCCAATGCGCGTCTGATTCCAATTTCTTTCGTTCGTTCTTTAACTGTAATTAATAATATATTACCAATGGCAAATACACCAGCAATCAAAGTTGCAATTCCAACAAACCAAGTTAAAAATTGCATCCCCGTTAAAAAGCCTGTTACTTTAGCAATTTCTTTTCCCAAATTAAAACTACCAAAAGCTCTTTCATCTTTAGGGTGCACTTTATGTAAGTTACGCAATAGCAATTTTACATCAGCTTCAATTTGAGCAATATCATATTCAGGTTTACCCGTTATCATAAACCAACCAATACTATCACCCCTATTATATACCTGCTGAAATGTAGTAAAAGGAATATGAATATTACCTTGAGGACCTCCAGAGCCTACCTGACCCTGTTTGTACATTCCAACTACTTTATAATTTATATCATTTATTTTAATATATACTCCTATCGGATAAACGTCTTTATCAAAAAGTTGTTTATAAATTTCTTCTTCAATTACACATACTTTTTTTCTTTCCTTTATATCATTATCATTGATAAACCTACCATAAACTAAATCCTTTTTTTGAACTTTATCCAATTCAGGATAATCCCCAAAAACTGCAAAATTTCCTGTTTTAAAATTATTTACCGCTAATGCCTGACCTTGGTGTCTAGGAACTACAAATTCAAGTCCTTCAATTTCATTATTAATATTTTCTAGATCAGACATTTTCAGGGTTAATACTTTCCCTTCCTGAAATCCTTTGAAAGGTTTACTCGTTGACTGTGCCCAAACAAAAACACTATTGGTGGCAAAATTTCCAAAGAGTTTGTTGAAGTTATTTTCCATGCCTTTTGCTGCTCCAAGTAAAACTACAAGCAAAAATATACCCCACATTACTCCAACAATGGTAATACCTGTACGCATTTTATTCTTGCGAATACTGCTATATATTTCTTGCCAGGTATCTTTATCAAATATAAAATTACGCATATCTATTCATCATTTAAAGCGACAATTGGTTTAATACGTGCTGCTCTCTTTGCAGGGATATATCCTGCAATAGTACCAGCTATTACTAAAACTATAGTTGCACCAACAACAACATATGTTTCAACACTAGGGTTTAAAATAAAATACTTTTCTAAGCTATCACCCAAAGATTTTAAAGCAAAAACACCTAACAATAAGCCTGCATAACCAGCAATTGCTGTAACAAAAATTGATTCTAACATGATCATTCCAATAATTGATTTTGGTGTGGCACCGAGTGCTTTGCGAATTCCCAATTCTTTAGTACGTTCTTTTACTATATATACCATAATATTACTAATTCCGATAATCCCGGCGATTAAAGTACCTATACCAATAAAAAGTATAATTATATTTAAAACCATCATAAACTGTTGTACATTTCTAGTTCCTTCTGCATAATTTCGGACTCTAATTGCTCCTTGATCTCTTGGGTCTACATTATGTTTTTCTTTCATCAATTTAGTAAGTAAATTACCAAATGAAATTGCCTGATCTACATTTAATTTCGGATTAAACGTGAGTCCAAAATAATCTAATTCGTCATTTTCTTTATACATACTTTGAAAAGTCGTAAAAGGCGTATAAATATATCTTTCATCATTATCCCCACCAGGATCACTAAATACACCTATAACTTTATAGGAAATCCCCTCTAAATTGATGTTTTTACCCATACCACTTAAATTACCGAACAGGTCCTTTTCTACTAAGCGACCAATGGCAATTACTTTAGCTCTATTTTTTATATCTAATACACTTAAAAACCGCCCATCCTGAATAACTGCTGACTCTAATGGTTGATAATCAGGATATACTCCTCTAACCGTGTATCGATTTTGTTCTCCTTTATAAATAGCTTGAACATTATTACGTTGAATGTTTGGACTAAAATATTGAATGTCACCCTCAAACTTTTCATTCATGAATTTAGTATCATCGTTTCGAAACTGAATTTTTCTACCACTTTGCAATCCTTTATAAGGTTTAGTAGTAGTACCGGCATTAATATATACAGAATTTTGAGAATCACCGGCAAATGCTTTTTCAAAAGTATGTTTCAGACCATTCCCTATTCCAAATAACAATGTAAAAAGCAAAATAGCAAAGGATATGGTAAAACCCGAAAGAATAGTTCTTAACTTATTCTTACTCAGCGTCTTGAACATCTCTATCCAACGATCTAGATCAAACATGGGCTAAACTTTTACAGTTTTAAGAACTTTTTCATCGCTTATAATTACACCATCTCGCAAACGGACAATTCTATCAGTTTCTGCAGCAATGTCTTCTTCATGCGTAATTACAAAAACTGTCATTCCTTCACGATTAATTTCTTTTAACAATTCCATTACTGATCCGGAGGTTGTTGAATCTAATGCCCCGGTTGGTTCATCTGCTAAAACGACTTTGGGGTCAGTAACTAAAGCACGAGCAATAGCTACACGTTGTTTTTCACCTCCAGAAAGTTCACTAGGCACATGGTTAGCCCTATCCTTTAAACCAACCTTGTCTAAATATTGTAAAGCAATTTCCTGACGCTCTTTTCTACCTACTCCTTTATAATATAATGGAAGCGCCACATTTTCAAGTGCCGTCTTATAAGTGATCAAATTAAAGGATTGAAAAACAAAACCTAAAAATTTATTTCTAAGTACTGCGGCTTTTTTTTCATCAAGTTTTTCAATTAATTGTCCATTTAAATAATAAGACCCTTCATCATGAATATCTAATAAACCAACTATATTTAATAAAGTAGATTTACCCGAGCCCGACGCACCCATAATTGATACAAACTCCCCTTCTTTTATATGTAAATCTAATCCTTTTAATACGTGTAGTGAATCTTTACCCATTGGGTAAGATTTGTGTAGATTTTCTATTTTAATCATTTGGTTAATTATTTATTACGAAATTAAGAACTGACAACCTTAGATGTACCTAATATTATGTTAAAAGACGAATCAAACCCTATTTTGTAACTTTGCTATATGATAAATTTAGAAAACAAATCAATCATACTTTTTGATGGAGTTTGCAACTTATGTAATAGCTCAGTACAATTTATCATTAAAAGAGACAAAAAACAACGTTTTTTATACGCCTCATTACAATCTGACGCCGCTCAAAGTATTTTGTTACAGTTTCAATTAAAAAATAACGACTTCAATTCGATTATTTTGGTTGAGAATGAGAAAATTTACAAAAAATCTACTGCTATATTGAAGATTACTAAAGACTTAAACAGCATTTGGAAACTAGGTTATGTTTTTATCATTATACCTAAATTTATTCGGGATTTTGTTTATACCATAGTAGCTATTAATAGGTATAAGTGGTTTGGTAAAAAAGAAACCTGCATGGTACCAACCAAAGAATTAGCAATTCGCTTTTTAGATTAGGCAAATTCACTTGTATAAATTATGATATTAATTTATTAAGAACTCGCTCTAAATTAAACTATTAGCATAGTAATCAGGGTAGTATATTATTTTAATATAGTTTTTGTACTTTTCGAAACATGTATCCTGAAAAAGGAACCAAACCATCGAAGAAAAATGATGGTTTGGTATAATTACCTATAATTTAGCAACCACTATCTCCTTAATTTTTAAAGGAATTTTGACTCTTGTAGAATCCCAGCCTAGAACCATTTGTATTTCGTTATGAATAATTCTCTTAAAGGCTATAGAAAAAACATCAAGTCTTTCTGCTTTACTTACAGGTACTCTAATTTTTGCAATATCTGCTTTAGGGTCATATTGAAATGCTCCCCATACATCTAAATTTTTGTTTAATATAACTTCCCATTCATCTTCTCCAGGGATAGTTAATAGTACATAAGTACCAGCTTTGACAAATTGATCTCCGAAAATAACATCTTGAAAAAACTTAATTTCAGTAGCTTCGTTAGCACCAGTTCTCCAAATTTTATTAAAAGGCACTTCTTTACCAAAAGCAATGTCCTTTTGTAATGTTGGTCTTCCATAAATTACTTTGACCATCGGAGGAGTAACTCTACTTTCTCTGAAATAAGTTATATCCTGTGGAATTTTATCCAAATCATCAAAACTTTGTGCATTTTGTTGTATACTAAACAAAGCGATTGTATATATAGTTATTGCAATTTTTATAATTGTTTTCTTTTTCATGATAGTGGATTTTAAGTTTTTATAATTTGCAATTATCTTGAGGCTACTACTTCACCTGTTTCTTGTGATGATGGAAGTACCTTATTAGTATTACTAATTGCAATTTTTGATGTGATAACAAAATTTGATGTATATAGTCGTAAGTTATACATACCTGCTGCAATTTTAGTTTTATCAATTACACACTCTTTACCCTGATTTCTTGAAGCAAATACTGGTTCACTTGTGTTCGGATCTAAGATCTCATATCTATAAAATTTATTTGCAGATTCTAATTTTATATCATTTTTACTCGTGTCATCGATAATGGTCATTGCTACAGAACCGTCAGGCGCGGTAGTTATATATTTTAATCTTTTTGAAGTATTTGTATTATCTTGTGCATATCCTGCAAATCCTACTATTACTACTATTATTGCTAAAATTACTTTTTTCATGATTTCTAAATTTATGTTGTTGTTTTATTTAGAAATTCCTTCTTTTGGAACCTCTCTCTTATAGGGAAGAAAGGATATTGGCTATTTAAATATTTATATTTTATCTTGATGCAACTACTTCGCCGGTTGCTTGTTCTGACGATAATGCCTTATTAGTATTACTAATTGCAATTTTTGATGTGATAACAAAATTTGATGTATATAATCGTAAGTTATACATACCTGCTGCAATTTTTGTTTTATCAATGGTACATTCTTTACCTTGATTTTTTGATGCAAATACTGGTTCACTTGTGTTCGGATCTAAGATCTCATATCTATAAAATTTGTTCGCCGATTCTAATTTTATATCATTTTTACTCGTATCATCAGTAATGGTCATTGCTACTGATCCGTCTGGTGCGGTAGTTACATATTTTAATCGTTTTGAAGTATTTGTATTGTCTTGTGCGTATCCTACAAATCCTACTGCTGCTACTATTATTGCTAAAATTACTTTTTTCATGATTTCTAAATTTATATTGTTATTTTATTTAGAAATTCCTTTTTTTGGAACCTCTCTCGTTTAGGGGAGAAAGGACAATGGCTTATTTAATTTCTATCTATTTTATGCCGTAATTTCTTCCATTGAATTTAATGACGGTCGCATATCTATTGTAGTTCTTATTGCCAGATCTGATGTGAAAATGCGACCTGAAACATTACTTTCATCACTAGTATCTTCTACAACTTCTTGATTCTGCATTGCATTTTCAGTATTTTTTATAACTAAATCTGCAAGTTCAAGTTTAAAATAATTATTAATGAATTCTAATTTTATATCATCATTACTCATGTCGCTTGTCATTCTAAATTCTACCTGATCATTAGGTACATTAATTGCGTCTTTTAATTTTTGTGGAATTTCTACACCGTTTTGTGCATATCCTACAAATCCTACTGTTACTACTAATATTGCTAAAACTAATTTTTTCATAATTTCTAAATTTTAATGTTAATGTTATTTAGAAATTCCTTTTTTTTTGGAACCTCTCTCTTTCAGGGAAGAAAGGATATTGGCTGTCTAAATTCTCTATATTATTATCTTGCTGCAACTACTTCACCCGCTGCTTGTTCGGTTAAAAGTGTCTGTTTTGTGTTACTTATTGCAATTTTTGATGTGATTACAAAGTTTGATGTATACAATCGTAAGTTATACATACCTGCTGCAATTTTTGTTTTATCAATGGTACATTCTTTACCTTGATTTTTTGATGCAAATACTGGCTCACTTGTGTTCGGATCTAAGATCTCATATCTATAAAATTTGTTCGCTGATTCTAATTTTATATCATTTTTACTAGTGTCATCGGTAATCGTCATTGCTACTGATCCGTCCGGTGCCGTAGTTACATATTTTAATCGTTTTGATACCTCTGCGTTATTTTGTGAATATCCTGCAAACCCTAATGCTAATACCGTTATTGCTAAAATTACTTTTTTCATGATTTCTAAATTTTTATGTTATTATTTAAAAATTCCTCCTTGGAATCTCTCTATTCAGGGGAGAAAGGATTTTCACTATATTTCATAATATTATTTCGTAATAAATTGATGTTCAGTTACTTATATTGTTATTTCGTAATATTTTAGGACGTACTTTCCCTGCGCTATTTTTCATAAGGAAAATAACTTCTAAATGACCAGTTCAAAAAAACTTATATCTTGATATTATAAGGCAATACTATTTTAGGGTAACTCAGATAACGCTCTGAATAAAACCAAAAGTGCTGTTAGTCGATTTGTTAGAAATTAAACTAACAGTCGAAGCAAAACCTTAATAAAATTGAAAATAAGTTTCACAGCAATGTAAAAGAAGTATTGTTTTATAATACCATAAGCAATTAAATTTAAATTAAATACAATTAATGTTTACTGTAGTGAGTTATACTATAAGCGTATCTGTTTAAAACAGTTAAAAGTAATTTTGATAATCTTATATATTAATATGATTTAAAAAAACTTTTAATTAGAGCTTTGTTGAAAATTTATATCTTAGGATACTTTAGGTATCAAAATCAATAGACTTCAAAATAGAACTCAATACTAGAAATTAATGGGGGGAGCAATATATACCGTGCACTGGGTGATAAAGTGTGCAAAGCATAAGAGAATCATTACGAAATACTTTACAATAGTATAGCTTATTTAAATTATTTACAATAGAGTTTGTAGGTATTTTTAAAAACCATGGTTTTCCATGAGTTTTCAGATTTTTTATAAAATTGATTAATCCCTCTATAAAAACCTCCGAATTTTATATCTATAATTGAGCTAATTGGTAATTTAATTATTAAGATTGTTATTTATTGCCGAGGTACTCACTGGATATATATCATTAGGTAAACTACCCCATTCTGTCCATGAACCATCGTACACAGACGTATGTTGTAGCCCTACTATTTCTGCTCCTAAGGCTAAAATACATGCCGTAATTCCTGATCCGCAAGAAAAAATCAGCTTTGAATCTTCTATTTTTAAATTCGAAAAGATAGTTTTTAATACCTCTTTTGATTTCATTTTACCCTGTTCAATCAATTCTGTATAAGGTAAATTTATAGAATTAGGAATATGACCACTTCTCAATCCTTCTCTTGGTTCAATCTCTGTTCCGTTAAATCTATTTTTTGACCTTGCATCTAAAACAGATAAATTATCATTATTAATTGTTTCCAGAATTTCAGAGCAGTCATTCATATAATTTTTATTATAATCGGCCGTAAAATCACCCCTCTTACCTCTATATAGAGATGCTTTTTCAACAGGTAAACCTGCCCTTGTCCATTCAGGTAAACCACCATCTAACACGGCAATATTGTGATGTCCCATTGCTTTATACATCCACCAGATTCTGGCGCTGGCGTAAATACCCAAATCATCATAAACAACAATGGCACTGGTTTTATCAATACCAAGTTGTCTAGCTGACTCTTCAAATTCTTTAGAAGACAACATCGTATTTGGTAAATCTGAATCGGTATCACTAAATTTATTTTTTAGATCTAAAAAACGAGCATTTCTTATCTGTGTTTTATCAGTAATTTTTGAAGGAGTTTTATTTGCAGTTACCTTATCAATAGTTGCATCTAAAACTATTAAATTTGATGCATCAATATTCTGCGTCAACCAATCTACCGAAACCAATGAGTTTGTTATTTCTATGGAGTTGATCATGTAGTAAAATTCTATAGAAAATTATGCTTTTATTTCACTTCTTCATAATGATCATCCCAATCTTTTACATGTGGTTCGCCCAATTTACCTACAGATTTTGCAACAATCATTGAAACCGTAGCATCACCCGTAACATTAACAACTGTTCTACACATATCTAATGGTCTATCAACAGCAAAAATTAATGCTAAACCTATTGCTAATTTATCAGCTGGAAATCCTACAGACTCTAAGACTATAACGAGCATAACCATTCCTGCTCCCGGCACAGCCGCACTACCTATAGATGCCAATAGTGCCGTTAAAACTATGGTCAATTGGTCACCAAAAGTTAGATCAAATCCAAGAGCTTGGGCAATAAAAACAGCCGCAACTGCCTGATATAAGCTCGTACCATCCATATTAATTGTTGCGCCAACCGGTAATACAAAACTTGATACTTCTTTATCAACACCAATATGTTCTTCAACACGTTCCATCGTAACTGGCAAGGTAGCTGCACTACTACTTGTAGAAAAGGCTAATAATTGTGCAGGGCTAATTTGCTGTAAAAACCAAAACGGGTTTTTCTTTGTAACTACAGTAACTATAATAAGATAAAAAGTAATCATTATCAAAAGTCCGGAAATAACAACTACTGAATAATATAGTAGTGCATACAATAAATCAGGATCTCCTGAAGATACGACTACATTCGCAAGTAATGCAAAAACAGCATAAGGGGCAGATAACATTATAAGATCTACCATTTTTAATACTACCGCATTTAAAGAGTCAAAAAAATCTTTTAACGGTTTTGCT
>Ga0209633_10000099_pt1 | contig 99758 bp, 92 predicted proteins | sample Cruoilmetagenom1_FD_187290 | JGI IMG/M metagenome (GOLD analysis project Ga0209633, IMG submission 187290) | Oil polluted marine microbial communities from Coal Oil Point, Santa Barbara, California, USA - Sample 1 (SPAdes) (version 2) | ecosystem: Environmental > Aquatic > Marine > Oil seeps ... | reverse complement strand
TAATATAACCGTAGGGGTTGACCCCAGAAAAGGCAAGGTCTCAAGGGTGAGGCCCAAAACGAATATGGATGTAAACGAGCATTGGATATGTGACAGGGGACGCTACGATTTCAAGAATATCCAAGAAGGAGACACTCGCCTTAAGGACCCGATACTAAGAAACGGCGAGGGCTTTAAGCTTTCCCAGTGGGACCAGGCGATAGATTTTGTAAGTAGTGAGATTACAAAGGCGGCAAATCAATCCCCGGAATCCATAGCGTTCTTGGGATCTCCAACACTTACCAACGAAGAACTATATCTCCTAAAGAAAATAACCCAGACTATAAAGACAAGTAAGATCGCGGGGGACATAGGATTGATTAATGATTTAAAACTTCATGGGTTACTAAGCTCAGACCCTTACCCCAATAGTACCGGTGTTAAGGATATGGGTTTCCCATATGGATCAAACCATGTTTTAGAAGTAATAGATTCCATTTTGGATGGGAAAGTTAAGGTTCTTTATGTTGCGGGACTTGATTTATTTGATCACGTTTTGGAGAAGGACAGGGAAAGACTTAAAGAAGCTCTTTTGGAGCTATCACTTCTCGTTGTACAGGACTACAAACTCACTGAGACCGTTAGATTAGCTAATGCGATACTCCCCGGCGCGAGCGCGTATGAAAAAGAAGGCACCTTTACAAATGACCGAGGAAGGGTTCAAAGGGTAAAGCAGGTTATTGAACCGCCGGGAACAGCAAAGCCTGATTGGGAGATATTGACCCTTTTGGGAAGAAGGTTGCAGGAACAAAGTTTTAGCTATGACGATCCTTCGCAGATTATGCTGGATATAGCCCGGAATATACCCGCTTACGGGGGAATAAATTATGATAACATCGGCACTCTTGGGATAAGCACAACCGACTAAGACTACATACAAAGAGACTAACTATGATTTGGGCTGAATTAGGAATAGCAGTAATAAAAATCGTGCTGGTTCTTTTCGCGGTTCTCACGCTTGTTGCATATTTAACATTTGCTGAGAGACGGGTAAGCGCATTTATTCAGGATAGAATAGGTCCAAACCGCGTAGGTCCGTTTGGTCTTCTCCAACCCTTGGCCGACGGCGTAAAGTTTATATTCAAAGAAGATATAATTCCTAAAGACGCTAACAAATACATATATATAGCAGCGCCCGCATTTTCACTTGTCACGGCAATAATTGCTCTCGCGGTAATCCCGATAGGCAGAGGTTTTGAGACAACCCTTTTTGGACTGCTTCAAGATCCTATATTTGTGAAGCTCCAAATCGCCGACTTAAATGTCGGGATTCTATACGTACTGGCAATAGGCTCATTGAGCGTTTACGGAATTGTACTGGGCGGCTGGGCATCCAACAGCAAGTACTCGTTCCTTGGCGGTCTTAGGGGCGCAGCGCAGATGGTGAGCTATGAGCTTGCTATGGGTATTTCCATACTGGGAGTAATTGCCTGGACGGGGTCACTGAGGCTTGATGATATTATCGAAGCGCAGCAACACTATTGGTTCGTTTTTCCTCAAATACTGGGCTTTATTGTCTTTCTTGCCGCGGTTTTTGCAGAGACCAACAGGCTTCCTTTTGATATGCCCGAGGCTGAGCCAGAGATTGTCGCTGGATACCATACTGAATATAGCAGTATGAAGTTCGCAATGTTCTTTATGGCTGAGTACACGCACATGCTTGTTATGTCGTGTCTGATTGTGGCGCTATTCTTCGGCGGGTGGTATCCGCTGCCGTTCGGCGGCTGGTTTGGTGTCGATATCGACACGTACTGGTACCTGCCTCCAATTGTTTTCGTAGGCAAGGTATTTGCGTTCTTGTTCTTTTTTATCTGGGTCAGATTCACCCTGCCACGCTTCCGTTATGATCAGGTTATGAATCTCGGATGGAAAGTACTTTTCCCTCTGGCCATCGTAAATCTTATCGTTATCAGCATAGCGATCCTGGTGCTACAGCACTACGGCTATATGGGCTGATAATAAGCTCCCTCAATCATATTAATAGCTTGAAATCATGTTCTGTAGAGAACCGGCCGGATCGTTACTAACACGGAGAACTCCAGGATCTTATATATAGATATCCTACTTTTAGATATTTCAGATTTGACGAAAGTGCATACTAAAGAATGGAAACAATTAGACGTCGAGGTTGCTTACGTTAAGTGCGTTGGTTTCAATAAAGAGTTTTCTGGGCTCGACCTGATCTCCCATTAAAATAGTGAATATCTCATCCGTCTCAAAAGCGTCTTCAATCCTTACTTGCTTAAGGATACGTTTTTCAGGGTCCATCGTAGTCTCCCATAGCTGATCGGGATTCATCTCTCCAAGCCCTTTATATCTCTGAATAGACATGCCTTTTTTACCGCGCGTGAGTATGTGCTCGGTAACTTCAGCTAAACTTTGAAGCTCTACTTTTTCTTCCTTCTCCCCAACACCGTAAGGAGGATCACCAACTGTCTTTATGGTATCTCTTAGTCTCTTGATTTCCTCAAAATCAGGGGAGTTCAAGAAATCAAAATCAATTACCGTACTTCTGTTGCGGCCGTTTTCTTTAAAGGTATAAGAAACTTTAGAGGAATTATGTTCCGGGTCGTCCAGCAATTTCCAATCAAGCGAAGTTGCTTCAGGATACCTGGCCTCAATCCATCCTTTTATTCCTTGCAGATGAGCTTCAAGCTCCGACTCTTTATCGTGTTTTAAATGACTTTTTCTAAAACCTTCTCTACTTGCAAAGGCGTCTATGATTCGTAGATCTCTGCCAAATTTCCCGATTCTATTAAGCGCTTTTTCATATGAGATGGATTTTTTAATTATATCGAGAAGCCTTGATCCCTTAATTTCTTTAGCACCGTTTCCATTGTCGGATATATTTAAAGAAACTCCACCTGTGCCGATCTCAAGAAAATAATCCTCATACTCATGATCGTCTTTTAGATATTTCTCCGATTTCCCCTTTTTTACACGGTAAAGCGGGGGCTGCGCTACATATAGATGACCCCTTTCAATTATCTCGGGGAAATGCCTGTAGAAGAAGGTAAGCAGTAGTGTCCTTATATGGGAGCCGTCAACGTCGGCATCCGTCATTAGTATTACTTTGTGATAACGGAGTTTGTTAATATCAAAGTCTTCACTGCCAATTCCAGTACCTAGAACTGTGATCAGCGTTCTGATCTCCTCATTGCTGAGCATCTTATCAAACCGTGCCTTCTCAACGTTAAGGATTTTTCCCTTAAGTGGTAGAACCGCCTGATTGTATCTGGATCTAGCCTGTTTGGCTGATCCTCCGGCAGATTCACCCTCTACGAGATAGACTTCGCATAACTCAGGGTCGCGCTCCTGACAGTCCGCAAGCTTCCCGGGAAGAGAACCCGACTCAAGGGCGCTTTTTCTTCTAGTAAGCTCTCTTGCTTTTCTCGCAGCTTCCCTTGCCCTTGCGGCGTCCACCGCTTTCTCAATGATCTTTTTAGCAACAGAGGGGTTTTCCTCGAAGAAAATTCCTAATTTTTCATTTAGAAGTACTTCTACAATTCCTTTAACATTGGTATTACCGAGTTTGGTTTTAGTCTGACCCTCAAATTTCGGATCGGGGAGCTTAACGCTTATTACAGCAGTAAGCCCTTCTCTGGCATCTTCACCGCTTAGTGATACCTTGGCGTTTTTAACAAGCCCTTTGTCCTCAGCATATTTGTTAACAGTCCTGGTAAGAGCGCCTCTAAACCCGGTAAGATGAGTTCCGCCCTCAATATTATTTATATTATTTGCATAAGCGAATATAGTTTCGGCATAACTATCGTTATACTGAAGAGCAACTTCTACGATGATATCGTCTTTTTCCCCGCTAACGTAAATCGGCTCAGGATGAAGCGGTTTTTTGTTTTTATTAAGCTCGTTAATAAACGCTACTATTCCGCCCTCATAAAAGTATTCTTGATCCTTACCGGTTCTTTCATCGATAATTTGGATAACAAGACCTCTGTTAAGAAAAGCAAGCTCTCTTATCCTGTGAGCGAGTATATCGTAGTTAAATTCCGTGATCTCAAAAATTGTGGGATCAGGCTTAAAGCGGATTTTTGTTCCTGATCTATCGGTCTTACCCGTCTCAACAAGATCACTCACCGCTTTACTAACCTCGTATCTCTGGTACCAGACCTTACCTTCTCTTCTAACCTCTAGAATTAGATACTCGGAGAGAGCGTTCACGACGGTCACACCGACTCCGTGGAGACCCCCGGATACTTGATATACCTTGCCCTCGAATTTACCGCCCGCATGAAGCATGGTCATCACAACTTCAGCTGCTGATTTGCCGGTCTCTTCATGCTTATCGACAGGTATACCGCGGCCGTTGTCCTCAACAGTGAGGCTTCCGTCCACATGGATAGTTACAATAATCTTGTCGCAAAAACCTGCAAGAGCCTCGTCAACGCTATTGTCGAGAACCTCAAACACAAGGTGGTGAAAACCCCTTGAGCTCGTGTCTCCAATGTACATATCAGGGCGTTTTCTAACGGCTTCTAAACCGGGCAGAACCTTTATTTGTTCAGCATTGTATGAACCGTCATTTTTTACAGGAATATTCTCGTCAGGGTCTCTCTTTACTTCCAAAATCAACTACCTCCGTATACACTCATAGGCGGGAAAAATTAATGTATTATTATACCACGAAAATGCTAGAAAGGGAAACAAAATCAGGGGGTTTGAGCGCAAACATCAAAAACGATATTATAAGACAATTTAGCTAATAATATAGGCTAGATGCAACTAAAAACCAACAAGACTTCAACATGGAATTCTAAAGCCTTGGGGATGTAATTCCTACTTGTTTTTGATATTTCCCTTTTTTATCCGCATAGGAGGTATCACATATCTCGTCAGACTCAAAAAACAGGACCTGCGCTATGCCTTCATTTGCATAAATTTTTGCGGGAAGAGGAGTAGTATTTGATATCTCAAGGGTTACGTAACCTTCCCATTCCGGCTCAAAAGGAGTAACGTTTACGATTATTCCACACCTGGCGTAAGTGGACTTTCCAACGCAAAGAGTAATTGTGCTTCGGGGTATCCTGAAATATTCAACCGTCCTGGCTAAAGCAAAGGAGTTTGGAGGAATCATACAAACATCAGCATTAATCTCCACAAAAGATTTGTCATCAAAATTTTTGGGATCTACAACCGAGTTATGAACATTGGTAAACACTTTGAATTCATTGCTTACTCTTATATCGTAACCGTAAGCCGACACTCCATATGATATGGACCCGTCTCTTACCTGTTCATCGACAAAGGGCTCTATCATTTTGTGCTCTATCGCCATTTTTCTTATCCAGTGATCAGGTTTAACCGACATTTTTCCGTGCTCCTTTATTTAAGTTGAGGTTGAGGACTACTAATATACACAAGATTTTCATTCAATTCATTATATGATCATGATTAAACATACTGTTTTAAAAATCTGACATCGTTCTCAAAAAAGAGTCTTATATCGTTTATGCCGAACTTTAGCATTGTAATTCGTTCAATTCCCATACCAAACGCAAATCCGCTATAAACCTCGGGATCATAGTTTACGCCCTTAAATACTTCGGGATCAACCATACCGCACCCCAGTATTTCAAGCCATCCGCTATCTTTGCACACCCTACAGCCCTTCCCTGCGCAAATTACGCATTCTATATCCACCTCTGCACTGGGCTCCGTGAAAGGGAAAAAACTGGGCCTGAATCTAACACCCAAACCGCTGCCGAACATAAGCATCAAGAATTCAGACAGAACCCCTTTTAGGTCGCCGAACGTCACGTTTTTATCAACGAGCAACCCTTCTATTTGATGAAACATTGGAGTGTGTGAGACATCGCTGTCACATCTATACACCCTTCCGGGGGCAATAATTTTTATAGGAGGCTCCTGTTTCTCCATTATACGAATCTGCACCGGGGAAGTATGGGTCCTCAGCACTACATCGTCTGAGATATAAAAGGTATCCTGCATATCCCGTGCCGGATGGTTCTTTGGAATATTTAAAGCTTCAAAATTATAGTAATCAGTTTCAACCTCAGGCCCTTCAGCCACCTCAAAACCCATCCTTTCAAAAATAGTTACTATCTCTTCCATTACTTGTGAGACAGGATGCTTCGCACCAACACAAACACCTCTTCCGGGAAGAGTTACGTCTATTTTCTCTTCAGCGATAGCGCGCTTTTTCTTATCCTCTTTTATCTGATTCGATTTCTCTTCAAAGAGTGCTTCGACAAAGGTTTTAACTTCATTAATCAACACCCCCATCTTGGGACGGTCTTGTGGTAGAACATCTTTCATGCTCTTTACAATCTCGGTAATACCCCCCTTTCTGCCAACAAACTTGGCTTTTAAATTTTGAAGGGAGACCTCGTCCGTAACCTGTTCTAATTCTGACTGGGCCTGCTTTTTAAGCTCTTGTAGTTTTTCTTGCATATTTTTAATTCCCCACAACAGAGACTATTACGATCACAATCATTGCTATTCCAATCGCTCCCTTAAAAAAAGTGCCTCCGAGCCTGCCAACAAAAGCCCCCCAGCCCGATTTCATCGCTGTATCGACATTCTTCTTGAGCAGGAACTCAACCAAGAAAGCACCTACGAAAGCTCCTATAAACGCCCCTACGGCCGCCCCTATGCCAAAAAAGAAGGGAATACCTAAAATACCACCTATTATTCCAAAGACAATAGAACCTACGACTGCTTTATTGCTGGATTTATATTTTTTAGCTCCGGCTATACCCAATACAAACTCAACCAGCTCCCCTAAAAGCGCTAGCGCCAATAAAACACCCAAGACTGTTATAGTAACTTCTTTAAAACCACTGTACCAGCCAAAAAGTATGGAATCGGCAAGAATAATAAAGTTGCCCGGGAACCCAAATACGTGTGATATTAATCCCGCAAACGCTACGAGTATAAATAGGAAGAATATAAGATAGTCCATCATATGAAGACTGCAGCAATTAATTCTTGAGGAAACAAATTATGAGGCGTCTTTTCTCTGTCTCCAATAAACTACGAATGCGCTTGCAATAAATACAGAAGAATAGGTACCCACAATAGCACCGACTATTAAAGTAAAGGCAAAATTATGTATTACTGAGCCGCCAAATAAAAATAGCGGAATCAATACGAGAAAAACGGTAAGACTGGTTAAGATGGTCCTCGATAAGGTTTGGTTAACCCCCTCGTTCACAACCTCTCTAATACTTAATTTACCGCTCTTTTTCATATTCTCTCTGATTCTATCAAAAATAATTATAGTGTCATTAACAGAGTATCCGATAACGGTAAGAAGGGCCGCAACTAGAGCCAGGGTGAACTCTTTATCCATAAGAACTATTGCACCGAGCGTTATGACGGTATCGTGAAGAAGAGCTATTACCGCCCCCATTGCAAATCCGAACTCAAAGCGGATCATGACATAAATCAGTATTCCCACACATCCAAGAAGTATTGCTATAATAGCCTTTCTGATTAATTCTTTGCCAACCCTGGGCCCAATATAATCTACCCTTTGAATTGAGCCGCCTTTAAAGGACTCATTGGTAGCCATAATTTTCTCTAACTCTGTCTGAAAATCCTGAATCTGATCAAATTTGACTAAATCAGGGGAAAATCTGATTAGATATTCACGATCTCCGGCTAATCCAAGCTGCTGTACAACATCGGGTGGATAACCCGTTGCATCCAGGGTGTCCTTTATATCCTGAATACTTAAATCCTTTGCTAGTTTTATATGTATTTCTGTGCCGCCCGTAAACTCAACGCCCCAATTAGGGCCTTTATGATAAATCAGCAAGCCGATGGAAATAATTATGAGGGCGATCGATATAAATATCGCCTTTCTCATCTTCCCCACAAAATCTACACGAGTGCCTGGTTTTAATAACTCCAAATTATTAGATCCTCCTGGATATTCCTCAAATGCTTAAAGTCGGTACCTTCTTTTCTTCGTAAATAAAACTCGTAATAACCCTTGCTACAACTACGTTGCTAAATACGGTTGAAATGATTCCTATTGAAAGAGTCGCCGCAAATCCTTTTATAGGACCTGTTCCGAACCAAAACAGTATTAGAGCAGTAATAAGAGTGGTTATATTGGCATCGAGCACCGTCCATAAGGATCTGCCGTAGCCCGCGTCAATTGCCGCAAGCGGGGATTTTCCAATACGGAGCTCTTCTTTAATTCTCTCAAAGATTATGATGTTTCCGTCCACTGCCATACCCAAAGTAAGCACAAGCCCGGCTATACCGGGAAGGGTTAAAGTAACACCGAACGCCGAGAGAAAACCCATGATAAAGAGCATGTTTAAAAGAAGCGCGATATCCGCGACTATACCCTGAAGCCTATAGAAAAATGCCATGAAGATTATGACTAAAACACCGCCTATAATCATTGAGAGCTTTCCCTTATCTATGGACTCTTTTCCAAGAGACGGCCCTACTGTCCTTTCCTGCTCTATCTCAACAGGAACGGGAAGCGCGCCTGAGCGAAGAACCAGAGCCAGGTCTTTTGCTTCTTGTGCCGTAAAAGATCCGGTAATTCTTCCTTGAGAAGTTATTCTTTCCTGTATGGTAGGTGCGGATCTGATTGTTCCATCAAGAACAATGGCAAGCCTTTGTCCTATATTTTCCTCTGTAAGAACTCCAAACTTACTTGCACCCTCACCTTTAAAGTTAAAGCTAACCGCAGGTCTGCTGAATTCATCAAAGATGAGTCTTGCCCCTGAAAGGGATTCTCCGGTTACCTGAGCATCGAGTGTGGTAACAAAAAACTTTTCATTTTCAGCACCCGTATTTCCAGGATGAAGCATCAGCCCCTGTGCCTCTAGTTCCTGGGGACTGGCAACATCAAGCCTCGCCAGAGCAGTTTCCTCAGTCGCCCCGGTATCTTGTACAATCTTAAACTCTAAAACAGCCGATCGTTTAATAATATCAATAATTCTTTGTCTGTCTTTCTCAGACGCGCCCGGGACCTGAATCAGAATCCTGTCATCCCCGGCCTTCTGAATTGAGGGCTCCACCAGGCCTAGCTCTTGCACTCGATTTTCTATAACTTGTTTAACCTGATCTATTGCTCTCCCTTCAATGTCTGTTACGTATGCCGATTTAAGAACAAACTCGAGGGATAAATTATCTTCCTTAATATCTGATATTTCGCTATAATTGGTTGCCGCGATAGCGTTTGCTTTATCTAAGTCCGCTTTTGAGAAAAACTGGAGGGTTAGCGTATCATCGGTTCTCTCGGAACCCTTTATTAGAACTTTATCGCCCTTTAGTTCCTCTGTCATAAAATCTTTGATGCCGGCTAGTTCCTGCTCGACCCCTTTTTCGGAATCCACACCGATGAGAAGGAAAATACCGCCTTTAAGATCAAGCCCTAATCTAACGCCCCTGTCAGGGAATAATTTCCCCCACCAGCTTGGGGTGCTGTCGCCAAGAAATGTTGGAGCCAAAAGCATTAAAGATAAAACTGTAACAATAAGGATTGTGAGAATCCATCCTCTAGAAGCTCTCATTTTTTAGATTTCTCCTCTTTTCCTTTCGACTCTTCCTCTGAAGGCTGCGAACCCGCAATCGCACTGCGGGTTATGCGGATACTCATTGCCTTTGCTATTTCAAGTGTAACTACATCGTCTTCAGATATATTTAAAATTTTACCGTAAATACCGCCGGAGGTTATTATATCGTCGCCTCTTTTAAGCTCACTTAACATTTGCTTTCTTTGCTTGCCCTGTTTTTGTTGTGGTCTGAGGATCAGAAAATAAAAGAAGACAAAAATAAGAATAAAAGGAAGAAAGGCTAATGGAGAACTTCCTCCGCCTTCTCCACCCTCGAGAAACGGGCATCCGGTTAATAATAACGCTAATGATAAAGTTGCTATAATATTTCTAAAATTTTTCAATTCTCTCACTTGCCTCCCATGGATTGTACCCTAGTTAAAAATTTTGAAAAATCACCACTGATAATACTCTCTCTTATCCCTCTCATCAACTCCGAGTAAAAATTAAGGTTATGGAGAGTGAGCAAACGTAATACCAGAGTTTCCTTTGCAATATAGAGATGCCTTAAATATGCCCTAGAGAATGTCCTGCAAGTATAACACTCACAACCCTCTTCAATCGGCCTTTCGTCTTGCGCAAATTGCGCATTTTTTATAACCAGTTTTCCGTTACTTGTAAAGAGAGTACCGTTTCGAGCATTACGAGTGGGGATAACACAGTCAAAAAGATCAACTCCCATCGCCACAGCTGTAACTATATCCTCCGGTTTACCAAGCCCCATTAAATATCTGGGTTTATCTACAGGAAGTCTGGAAAGAGTCTTTTCCGTTACCTCATAAGTCTGTTCCTGATCCTCTCCTATTCCGAGCCCACCCACAGCATACCCGTCAAAATCGATTTCCATAAGCTCAAAAGCCGATTTTTCTCTAAGCTCATCGAACACTCCACCCTGAACAATTCCGAAAAGCGCATTGTCCGTGCGTTTTTTGGATTCTTTTGAGAGTCTTGCCCAGCGAGTGGTCAATTCGACAGATTTTCTCATATACTCCCGGGTTGAAGGATAAGGGGGACATTCATCAAGGCACATCATTATATCCACTCCAAGGGCTTGCTGTATCTCAATGCACTTCTCCGGCGTAAACAAATGCTCGCTGCCGTCTAAATGAGACCGGAACAGAATGCCCTCATTTTTAATCTTCCTGGTTTTGGAGAGGCTTAAAACTTGATACCCCCCGCTATCAGTAGTAATAGATTTGTTCCAGGACATGAATTTATGAAGCCCGCCTAACTTTTCGATAGTCCTGTGACCCGGGCGTAAATACAGATGATAGGCATTAACAATAATCATCTCGAAACCCATATCTGAAATTTCTTCAGGTCCGAGGCTTTTAACCGTAGCTTGAGTCGCGACAGGCATAAAAGCAGGAGTATTAACCTCACCGTGGGCGGTAGTCATTCTGCCTAACCTGGCATTGGTCGATTCATCACTTTTTAGGATTTCAAATGTGAACATATTATATTGGTAAGGAATTACAGCTGGGGTTGGTAATATAAAAATTACTACTTCTAAATACCAAGCACTTCCTTCATTGTGTACATACCGGCTGGTTTGCCGGAAATCCACTTTACAGCACGCACAACTCCTTTGGCAAAATTGTCGCGACTGAGCGCGCGGTGCGTTAATTCGATCCTCTCTCCCGCACCACAAAACATTACCGTATGCTCCCCCACAATGTTCCCGGCCCTGATGGTCTGCATTCCGATTTCCTTCTCGCCCCTCTCTCCAATTGCTCCATGTCGTTCAAATCTAGCAACAGAATTAAAATCTCTATTCAACCCCTCTGCGGCAGCCTCTCCTAATCTAAGCGCCGTGCCACTAGGAGCGTCAACCTTGTGTTTATGATGGGCCTCGATTATTTCAACATCAAACTCGTCCCCCAAGACCTCCGCTATCTTTTTGGTTGCCTCAAACATAACATTTACGCCAATGCTCATATTGGGGGAGAACACACACGGAAAGCTCCGGGACAATTCAGCGAGCTCATTTTTCTCTTCTTGAGAAAACCCCGTAGTCCCAATGATCATCGATTTCCCGTGAGCAGAGGCAAAACGGGCATTTACCATGCTCGAAGAAGGAGCGGTGAAATCAACTATCACATCCGCCTCCCCTGAAGACTCCTCAATTCCGGATGTTACGGACACCCCGATTTCTTCTTCTCCAGAAACAATACCTATATCATTGCCTATAGCGGGATGACCCTCAATCTCAGTTGCGCCAACTATTTGTATATCCTCTTGAGCATTAAGAAGGCGGAAAATACTTTGACCCATCCTTCCCGCAACGCCCATAATAGAAACTTTTATCATAATCTAATCTGCAATCTCAATTTCCGGAATTTCTTCTAAACAGTTTTCAAAACAATCCCCACCTGTTACTTTCCATTTTTTGTCAAATAATCCAAGAGTGTATTTACTCTTTTGGTTCATATTAATCACTTTACCGGTTGTAGGAGACTTGCGCGAGGAGTCTAGCTCTACCACAACAGTTGCACTAAGACCAAAAATTTGTGTGCCTAGAATTTGAAAATTGTTTATTTTTATTTGTTGTTCTTTGAACAGATTTCTCATCTGAATTACATATCCAGCTTCATCCGAGCTTGGAACATAGGCATAGTCATAAGCTTTATTAAAATTTTCCTCTTTCAAAGCCTTTAAAAATGAATCCGTAACCTCTGTGGGAGAAGGCTTATAAGTAGGCCTTTCAGGATTAGTATCTTCAACAACCTTATCGGCACAGGAAGAGACTGCAATTGCAAAAATTAAGATTAATAAAGCGGTGATATGTCGATTATTCATAAAGGTTCCTAATCGTTATACTATAACAGATGATAGGATAATTGTTCAGAAGTATTATTCAAGATAATTTTTATATATTGACGTTATAGCAACTGTTTAGATGTAAATCGGCTTCTTAAGCATTATGTAATTATCATTTATTACTTGAAATAAAGAGACTCAAATTAAATTCGTTTATAATATGGGCAGCTTCCCATGTGGTTTTACCACTTTGGATAATGAATCTCAAATTAAGAAAAGTTAGTTAGCAGGATTAATTTAGGACTAATTAAATTATGAGCCGAGTACAAGAACCAAGCGCCGTCAGACTTTTTATGGGACTAATATATAAACCGGACTCCTCTATTGACCAATTATTAAAAATGCTCGAAGAAAAGTTGGGGGCAATTAATTTTGCAAGTGAAGAAACCCCGTTTAACCATAGTTCTTATTACGCAATCGAGATGGGTGAGGGGCTCCTTAGAAAGATAATAACATTCGAGAAACTAATAAGACGAACTGAGATTGTAGAGATCAAAACATTTACAAACAATATGGAAAAGGTATTTTCATATGAAGGCAATAGAACAATTAATATTGACCCCGGGTACATAGCTCAAGAACATCTGATTCTTGCAACTGGAAAAAGGTACTCTCATCGTCCTTATTTGGGTAGCGGCGTATACGCGGACTTAACCCTGGTGTATATGAACGATGAATATAGAACGCTTCAGTGGACTTATCCCGACTATGGGAATGAAAAAATGAGAATTCTATTTAAGGATTTGAGAAATCAATATGTAAGTCAGCTGAAAAAGGAACAAAACATATGAAAAGTATGACAGGATATGGAAAAAGCGAAGCCAGAACAAAATACGGCAAACTGGTTGTTGAAACCCGCTCCGAGAACCACAGATTTTTAGATATAAAATTTCAACTCCCCGACTCAACGTTATCTATTGAAAACCAGCTTTCAGAAGCTGTGAAAAATTTAATTTTACGCGGCAAAATAAGGGTAACCGTGAGCCTTGAAGGCACAAAAAACAACTCTTTAGCCCTCAATCTGGACCTTGCAAAAAAGTCCAAGAATAATATAGAGAAATTAAAAAAAGAGCTTGGCATAAAAGAAGAAACCCGTTTAGAGCATTTTCTTATGATAAAAGAAATTTTTTCCACCGAAGCAAAACATACGTTGAGCAAAAATGAAACGGCGGATATTGTCAAAACGGTGCTTCAAGCAATTAAAAAACTCGATGATGCCCGAATATCAGAGGGAAAGAAGCTTGAAAGGGATATGCAACAAAGGCTTAAGATAATAGAAAGACTTACTACAAAAATTAAATCCAAGAGAAAAGATTTTCTCAAGAACACCTCTTTAAAACTCAAAGAAAGAATACAAAAAATCCTTGAGGACACAAAAATTGACGAGGAAAGACTATATCAGGAAACAGCCTTTTTAGCGGAGAGAAGCGACATCACAGAGGAACTTGTAAGGCTTAAAGCCCATATTGATAAATTCAGAGAGGTTAGCCGCAAAAAAGGATCGATAGGAAAAGAGCTTGATTTTCTTCTTCAGGAAATGAATCGTGAGGCAGGCACCATATCCGCAAAATCAAAAGACGCTGAAATATCTCACTTTATTATTGATCTACGCTCTGAAATGGAGAAAATAAGAGAACAGGTACAGAATATCGAGTAATGATGTGGACTTTTAAAAGCACAACTACCCATAAAAGAAATCACTTCAATTAATTCGGCATGTTGATTGGTTGAAACCGGGTATGCGCTGTGTTATGATTCCACGGTTTTTATTTAACAGCTGAATATTGCAAATTAAGAAAAGGAGCCTTAAACAATGAGCATCATAGTGAACAAAGATACCAAAGTTATAGTGCAGGGAATAACCGGAAGCGCTGGTTTATTTCATGCGACCCAATGCCGTGAGTATGGGACACAAGTAGTGGGCGGAGTAACGCCGGGCAAAGGTGGAACCGAGGTGGAAGGGTTCGCTGTTTTCGATACCGTGGAAGATGCCCGCAGGAGAACCGGGGCTAACGCTTCGCTTATTTTCGTTCCGGCGCCATTTGCCATGGACTCCATGATCGAGGCTATAGATGCAGGAATAGAGACCGTCATCTGTATTACCGAAGGAGTTCCGACTCTGGACATGGTAAAAGTCAAACAATATATGAAAGGAAAAGACGTTAGACTGATCGGACCGAACTGCCCCGGGGTAATGACACCTGGAGAGGCTAAAGTGGGTATTATGCCGGGCTATATCCATACACCGGGAAGAGTAGGCATTATTTCAAGAAGCGGTACTTTAACCTATGAGGCGGTCTGGCAACTTTCAGAATTAGGCATAGGACAATCGACTTCGGTGGGTATTGGCGGAGACCCTATTATTGGTTCTACTTTCATAGACATTCTGGAGTTATTTGAAAAAGACAAAGATACCGATGCAATTATCTTAATCGGAGAGATTGGCGGCAGTGCCGAGGAAGAAGCGGCTGAATTTATCAAACAAAATGTAAGCAAACCGGTTGTAGCATTCATCGCGGGGTCTACGGCGCCTAAAGGAAAGAGAATGGGCCATGCTGGAGCCATCATCTCAGGCAGCTCAGGAAGCGCAAAGGATAAGATAGCCGCGCTCGAGGGTGCGGGTGTTCGAGTTTGTCCAAGCCCGGCTGAGATGGGAGAGACACTAAAAGAAGCCATTTCATAAATCATCTATAGATTTTGGCATTCTTTTTTAACCATTCATAGTGCTTTTCGAGGCCGGATTTAATATCAACCTGAGAAGCATAATTAAAGTCCCTCTTTGCCTTCGTAACATCTGAGAAGGTATGTCTGGCATCACCTCTTTGAGGCTCTGTATAAACTAAATTCGCCTCTCTGGAAGTAATCTCTTCAATAATCCTAATGGCATCTATAAGTTTTATTCTACTTCCGCCTCCGATATTGTAGACTTCCCCTGCCCTTGCGCTTTTAAATGCCTGAATGTTCGCCTGAACAGCGTCATCTATAAAAGTGAAATCCCTGGTCTGCTCGCCGGTGCCGTAAATTTCTATCTGATCCCCATTCATAACAGCGGTTATAAATTTATGGAACGCCATATCGGGACGCTGTCTCGGGCCATAAACGGTGAAGTACCTAAGCGACACCGTAGGAACGCCGTAACCTTTAAAATAGAGAGTAGCCAAATGCTCGGCCGCAAGCTTTGAGACCCCGTATGGGGATATCGGGTTTGTTGGAGAGCTCTCCCCAATAGGGAGTTCGTCCGTATCACCATATACGGATGAGGACGAGGCGTAAATGAATTTTTCAAGCCTTCTATTTTTACAGGCTTCAAGAAGTTTTTGTGTACCCAATATGTTATTTTGCACATACTGATCAAACCTCTGACCCCAGCTGGCTCTGACACCCGCTATGGCGGCCTGATGAAAAACTCCGTCCACCCGGCTTATGATCCCCTCCCAATCAAGCTCTAAAATATCAGCCTCGACAAATTCGAAATCCGATTGGCTCAATAAATATTCAAGATTTGTTTCTTTTATTTTCCGGGGGTAGTAATCAAAAAACGAGTCCACACCTATCACTTGAAACCCCTGATCTAAAAGCTCCTCTGAAAGGCTTGAACCAATAAAGCCCGCAACTCCTGTAACTAAAACTCTCATTTATCGTTTAACTCCATTTTTATTATGACTATACCCAATGTAAGCCGGGATTTGACAAAGAATAAAATAACATTAGTATGAAAACCATGAAAAACAAGCTGATGATATCACTTTTTTTAATTATTACTTCTGTCCTGCCTAATTTGTCCTATGCCCTTCCCGCTCCCTGCACGCCCGAGCAACTCTTAGACAGCTCTGATTATGCGATTGAGGGAACCGTTACAAAAATCGAATGCGACACGCCTTTTAACTCTAAAGAATGTACCCCGAACGCTGAAGACAAGGATTCCTTCGTTCCTGAGCTGCAATCTAAATGCACTGCGACAGTTAAGGTCACAAAAAATATCAAAGGCAACTACGCTCCAGGAGATGATGCCCTAATACCGTATCTCCAACTTGTACAGAAATGTGAGCGTGGAACACATATTATTCCGGGAAGCCCTGTAAAGAATTTCGTCCCAAACTCTATGATAAAATATTACAATTCAAAGCAATGCAAGTACTGGAATTATATACAAATATCGGTTCCTCCCGACAATGCTTCAGATTAAGGAACATATTGAAAATATTTCCAACAACAACTTGAAATATAAGTACATCAAATAAACTCAAATGGCATTAACTCCTTTTGAACTTGAAATTTATCAGAATATTCTAAGCTCCATTGCCGAGGAAATGGGTGTGGTCCTCATAAGAGCGGGGTTTTCTCCTAATATAAAAGAGAGAAGGGATCTGTCTTGCGCCGTATTTCAGCCAAACGGCGATATGATAGCCCAGGCGGCTCATATTCCCATACACCTTGGATCTATGAGCTTTGCGGTTAGAGCTGTGTTAGAAATGCCCGACATACAGGAGGGGGATGTATTGATTCTAAACGATCCCTTCAGAGGCGGGACCCATCTTCCGGATATTACATGCATAGCCCCGGTGTTTTTTAATAATAAATTAGAATTTTTTGTCGCATCCCGTGCACACCATGCGGACATTGGAGGTCTTACCCCAGGTTCAATGCCTCTTTCCACCTCAATTAAAGAGGAGGGGATATTAATTCCCCCATCTAAACTCTATAGAAAAAAAAGGATTAATAAAAAGCTCTTTAATGAAATTCTGGTTTCAACCAGAGACCCCGAAGAAAGAGAGGGGGATTTCAACGCACAGATTGGAGCGCTCGAGTTGGGAGAGAGAAGACTTAAGGAAACTATAAAGAAATATTCACTTAAGAAGGTTAAGCAGGCTGGCAATGAGCTCTTAGACTATAGCGAAAAAATGATGAAAGAGGTCATAAGACAAATCCCGGACGGAACTTATGAGTTTGAAGATTATATGGATGACGATGGAGCCGGGACCAGGAAAATCCCTATTAAGACAAAAATCACGATAAAGGGTCAAAGGGCAAAGGTAGATTTACGGGGGAGCTCACCACAAGTAAAAGGCAATTTAAATACTCCTTACAGCGTCACAACCGGTGCTGTAATTTACGTATTCCAATGCCTTGCGCCCTCTTCGCTTCCTCTTAATTCAGGACCGCTAAGGGTCGTAGAAATAATCGTTGATGATAATTCTATACTTAACGCAAGGTTTCCGGCAGCAGTTGTAGGCGGAAATGTTGAGACTTCACAGCGCGTGGTAGACGTTGTATTCGGGGCGTTATCAAAGGCTGTTCCACAGAAGGTCCCCGCCGCAAGCGCCGGATCTATGAGCAACTTCACCTTTGGAGGCATTAACCCCAGAACGGGACGCAACTTTGCCTACTACGAAACTATTGCAGGAGGAATGGGGGGAAGGTTTGGTTCAGATGGGGTGAGCGCAGTGCAAACTCATATGACAAACACTCTAAACACTCCGATTGAATCGCTTGAACGAGAGCTTCCGGTTATGTTAAATTCTTATTCCATAAGAAAAAGCAGTGGAGGAAAGGGGGAGTTTTGTGGAGGGGATTCTATAATTAGAGAGTACAAATTTCTTTCCAAAACTACTGTCTCAATGATTACGGAAAGGAGAAAGTTCTCTCCCTATGGTTCAAATGGAGGGGGGGTTGGAAAGAAGGGAAAGAACTCTTTTATCAGAGGCGGTGAGACAACGAGAATTGAGCCCAAAGCAACTTTTGAGGTAAAGAACAAAGACATCATAAGGATTGAAACCCCAGGCGGAGGCGGATGGGGAAATCCCAGGTAAATAAAAACTATGGAATATCCCAAACTAAATCCAATAGAAGCGTTCCCTGTTGAGCACAAAGGGCAGAGAGTTATTTGTTTAAGGGACCCAAACAGCTTAAGCGATAAGGTGCTTCTGGTTTCCAAGGAGACTATTTTTATAATCAGTCTCTTTGACGGCAAAAACTCTACCCAAGATATACAAAAGAAATGTAAAGAAAAATTTGGCGAGAGTGTCCCCTCAGATGAATTGGAACGCTTAATTAGTCAGCTGGATGATGCTCTTTTTTTAGACAGTGAGAAATTCAAGGAATTTAAGAACCAAATAGTTGAGGATTTTAATTTGTCGGAAACAAGAGCTTCAAGCCATGCCGGGCTTTCATATCCTGATGAGGCTGATGAATTGAACAAGTGGTTTGAGAAATTTTTCAAAGAAGATCAGGAAAAAGAACCCTACTCAAAGCCTAAAGGCAAACTCAGGGGCTTAATCTCTCCACATATCGATTTTACGAGAGGCGGACACCTATATGCCAAGGCTTACAGGGAACTGGATGAAAATTGCGAGGCTGATACATATATAATTTTTGGCACTTCACACTACGCAGAGGTCGACAACCCTTTTATTCTAACCAGGAAGAATTTTGAAACCCCATTGGGAGTATCAGAAACCGACGGTGAGATTATAGATAAAATTGCCAATACATGCCCATGGGATCTATTCGAGGGGGAGCTTGCCCACCGCACCGAGCATTCGATTGAATTTCAGGTTGCGTTTCTCCAGTATGTTCTTAAAAAGAAAGAAGAATATAAGATTGTCCCGATATTGTGTAATTCATTTGTTAATCTGGTACAGGAAGGAAAGTCGCCTAGAGAAGATAAAAGAGTATCACTTTTTCTGGACTCCCTAGGAAACATGATACGTGAGATGGGCAATAGAGTATTTATCATTGCGGGCGTGGATATGGCTCACGTGGGACCTAAATTTGGAGACAAGGAAGCGGTAAATGATCTAACACTTAGCCGTATAAAAGAAAGAGATATGAACAGTTTAAAATATAGCGAGAAATTAGATGCTGAGGGTTTTTACAGATCTATAGAAGAGGAAAAGGACTGGAGAAAAATTTGCGGTCTTTCATCTATTTACGCAACCCTGAGTACCATCAACGCGGAAAAAGGAGAACTTCTGGATTATGACCAAGCTCTTGAGCCGGACACTGGCTCTGTAGTAAGTTTTGCAAGCCTGGCGTTTTATTCTTAAATCATATGTCAAAAAAATTCTTAATAATAGACGCACACGAAGATATAGCATTCCACTTAAATTACTTCAAAAGGGATTTTGTAACCCCCCGCACTCCGTGCATGATCACGCTCCCGGGGCTTAAAGAGGGAAACGTCAGGTTGGTATTTAACACGGTATTCGTACACCCGAAACAAAAACCGGAGAAAACCGTCCAATCCGCACTTGAGCAGCTCAATAAATACGACGAGATTTACGATGAATTCCACAACGACGTGTATCAGATCAGAACAAGGGAAGATTTATATAGATTCGGACAGGGCTCTAAGATTGGGTTTTTAACTCTAATGGAGGGGGCCGATCCAATTGAAGAAGTGGATAAATTGGAGGAGTTTTATGATAGAGGGGTAAGGGTGATAGGGCTTGCATGGAACGATAAAAACCAATACGCATCGGGCAACGACACTGAGGACGGATTATCCCAAGAGGGAGTCCGGTTAATTAATAGAATGAATGAGTTGGGCATTACTCTGGACTTATCGCATCTTAACGAGAAGTGTTTCCGGGAGGCGGTTGAGCTTACTAATCTTATACCCGTAGCCACTCACTCCAATGCCAGAGCTGTTACCGACCACCCGAGGAACTTAAGGGACGAGCAACTCAGAGCAATCTCTGAAAGGGGCGGTGTTACAGGGATAGTGCTGTACAATTATTTTCTTAAGATCGGAGATAAGACCCCGACACTCGATGAAGTATTCGCTCATGCGGATTATATGGTGAACCTTTGCGGGGAAGACCATGTAGGAATTGGGAGCGATATGGATGGGGCAAGGATAGAGGACTTCCCACAAGGGCTTAAAACAGTAGCAGATCTTCCTAAGATTGCTGAGTTTTTTGCTGCGAAGGGTTATTCGGAAGATCGGGTCGCAAAAATCATGAGCGGGAATTTCTTAAGAGTATTAAAATCTAACCTCAATCCGTAGCAATAAATCTTAAGGGTATGAATACTGCCTACATCCTCTCTATAATTGCCTGGGCAAACTCCTGAGTACCAAGCGTCCCGCCAAGATCGCGAGTTGTCGCACCCTCCTCCAGAGCTTTGTTATACGCTTCTTTAATCTTGTCTGCACAGTGTCTGAAATCCTCTATACCCTCATTATCAGCAAGGTAATTCAACATCATCACGCACGACATCAGAAGAGCCAGGGGATTTGCAATATTTTTACCCGCGATATCAGGTGCGGAGCCGTGAACGGCTTCAAATACTGCCTCGGATTCCCCGATATTGGACCCGGGTACGACTCCAAGCCCGCCAACAAGTCCGGCGCACATATCACTCAACAAATCCCCGTATAAATTCTCAAGAAGGAGGATATCAAATTGAGTGGGGTCTTGGACTAATTTCATGCAGCCGGCATCAATAATTACTTCTTGATACTCAATCTCTCTGTATTGCTCACTCACTTCCTTGGACTTTCTAATAAAAAGACCGTCTGTCAATTTCATGATATTCGCTTTGTGAAAAACAGTGACTTTTTTTCTTCCCTTCTTGCGGGCATATTCAAAAGCCTTTTTAGCAATACGGTAGCAGGCCCTCTCTGTTGCAACCTTCATAGTCATAACAACCCCTGGCGTTACGGTGTTTTCCACACCGCTGTAGAGACCCTCGGTATTCTCCCTGATAATTACAATATCTACCCCTGAATAACGAGTCTTCACACCACTGAGATTCCTAACCGGCCTCACTGCCGCGTATAGATCCAATGTTTTCCTAAGCTGTACGTTTACAGAAGTAAAACCCTCGCCAATCGGAGTTGTACAAGGGCCTTTTAAGGCGACTTTGTGCTCTTTTATTGCCTCTATAGTACTATCGGGAAGAACATCTAAGCCTTCTTCAAGAGCCGAAAGACCAGCTTTGCGCTCTATCCAGTCTATTTCAGCGCCTGAAGCGGCTACGACTTTTTTAACTGCCTTTGAAATATTAGGACCAATTCCGTCCCCCGGAATAAGTACAACTTTACGTTTGCTCATACTAGATATTCAACCAGAACAAAACTATTAATCAAGTTTCAAGATCAGATATTTTTCTGATATACTGCTCCCCACTAAGAATCTAGGAGAAATGAAGGGGGAGGAAGAACAATCCAAAGATGGGATTCTGAAATAAATTCAGAATGACAAATTAGCAGGGGTGTGCGGAAAAAGCTATAATTTTTGATTCTGCAGGTCGCGAGCTTCTTGAGGTGAGGAAATATATGAGCACCGATAACAAGGCCTTAACTATTTGCACGCAATTGGTTAATTTTACTCTGACAAAATATATTTTTCTTATTGTAAAATATGATATCTCAAAAATTACGTAACTTTTCCAGCGCAATTAATATAACCTTAGTGGTCACAGTGCTGATGGTAATCACAAGCATTGTGCTCCCACTTGTATACCGAGAAGAAATTGTTAGTATCGGTCAAACTTTACTGTTTAGGTACGGGCAGGACAGGATAGACTTTATTCTGTATTTTATAACAACCCTAAGCAGCACTCCGCTTGCTTTACCGGTCTGGATATACGCTGTGTTGGGTTCAATGCTGGGCTATGAGCCCCTGAGGTTAATACTGGTAATAAGTTTAGGTTCAGTGACAGGTTCAACAATCACATACTTTATTGCCAGATTTTTCGGGAAATCCAAATTTGTTCAGAGAAACTTTCCGAATATTGAAAATCACCCATGGACCAAGGGACGTTCAATTTGGGTTGTAAGTTTGATCTTGTTTACCGGGGCGGCATCACCAATACCGTTTGATATATTGTATGCGGCATGCGGAATGAAACGATTCCCTGTCTTGGTATTTGCACCGATACTGTTTTTAGCTTTTTCGATTAAATTCTGCTATCTATTTTTCGGATATGACTTAATTCAATCCTATTCAATACTAAATTTTAATTTATGAACTGGATTTCTTTCTCAATGCATTCGCAGTGTATATTGCAACCAGGCGCGCTACTAAAAATGCAAGAAACAACTGCCCTACAATGGCTTCAAGTACGGAGGCAATTCTCCCTTCAGACGTTAAGGCGGTAACATCTCCGTAACCCAAAGTGGTTAGGGTTGTATAGCTGTAATATATAATTTCGTTAGTAGTCAGATGCTTAACAACGTCAGAATTATTAGTAACAAAGATGATTCCGGGCGAAATATATTCAAGAAAGCCATAGATAGAAGCCCATAGCAAGCCTAATAGTAAGTACACACAAACTGCTCCGTATAACGTGTCGGTAGATACTTCCTCAGAACGCAGAATATGGTCTGTAATTGTTCCCGTTATAAATAAGAAGAATAACATGCTTGCGAAAATAGTTTCAGGTGATTTAGTAAAGACCCATTCCGAGAGAAACCAAGGTAGTCCCAATAATATTAATATAATTACATTTCTTTTGTTTCTGCCCGCAGTGTATACTCCCAAAACAAAAACTATAGTGCTTGCCATATTGAGAAAGAGATATCCGAATTTGGCTTCTGCCATAACAGCCGAAAGAATGAGCAAGACAATAATAGATGCCATAAAGTTGAACATTTTGTATTTTGTCGAGCTCAGAAGAAGTCTTAAGAAACCGGATTTATCTGCCTGATACATAATTCAGCCCTCCAAATTAATATCAATCGTTTCTAATAAGCTATAAACCATTTATAAACCTGAAAACAAGTTACATAAAGGAATTTTACTGTCTGAATTAATACTGAACTCAAACTCACCGGCAGTCCAGCTAATTAACGAACATTTTGGAACATTGTTAGCGAGTGTTGGGCAAGATTTGTGTAATAGATTATCCGTCGGAAAGGGTGCAACTGGACGTATCAACACTGGCGTTACCGTTTATATTAAGAGCCCCTCTGCCGCCGCTTATGGAACACTGGTTTTGCGGATCGATATTAACAACTGAATTCCCTGAAGCGTTTATACCAAATTGGTTTGCCGACTCAATTACAATAGTGTTATTTACAGGATTTGAGGTCTGCCCTACCTCGACTAACGCATCATCAATAGCTAGAATCGCATCTCTGTTACTAGATATCACTATGCTTTCATCCGCTTCCAGAATAATAGAGGCTGAAGTCTGCGCTCTCACACCTTCCCTGCAATTTGTTATATTGATGCTCTTTACCCTGTATGATATCAGACTAGTATCAGTTGCAAATATACAGTTTCCGCCGTCCGCATCTAAATTGAACTCAGCCTGGCTTTCATTGTATTGTATCTCATTACTCTCACGGAGTGATATGGGATCCTGGAAAACCTGCCAGCGGTCAATTATTATTAATGTTGGGTTTAGTTGAAGAGTGATATTTAAATTTGTTACACTTTGATCAACTACTTGAATGTTAGGCCTTTCCGCATTGAACGTAGATGATTCAAACCTTAATGTAACCACTCCGGTCGATGAATTAAAAAGTATGCCAAAGTTACCCTCAGAGCTTACTTTAGTTTTACCCAGTCTGGTGTTATCTTGTAAGACAGTTACTGTAATTTCACCAAACTGTGTAGAGTTTGAAATAATCCCTTCAAGTAATATATTCCCGTTATTGCTCCCACTATCACAACCGGACAGAACAAATGACAGAGAAAAAATAAATAGCCCTAAGATCAAATTTTTACGCATGATTTCACCCTCTTAAACAAATGTTTTGTTTTGAGACGGATACCTACCTGCCAAACATTATAACCACAACGTAAAAACAATTATACTCACAAAAGCAATTAAGTAGATCACTCTCATATATTTTTCTATTTTTTTAGCCAGCGGGTTCCCGCCGTCAGATGAAATTTTGCTGGTAGCAATAGCGGCGCCTAAAGCTATAAATACCAAAATCGTTGAGAATAATACAAAACTATCAATTCGCGTGAAGTAGGAGACTTTAGGAAGATTAAAGCCAAGTGTGAACCTATAAGCGATTAAAGTAAATACGGTAGCCGTTGAAAGACCCACCTGAGGACCAAGATGCTTGGGGTCAATCCAGAACACAGCCCAAGCCATCAATACTATCAAACATAGCGGGGTTATTACCTTCCATATGTAATAGGGCTTTTGCCTCTCGGCAGAGATCTGAAAGTCTATGCGAGCAAACTCGCGATGGGGCTCAGAGCCTTTGGTTGCTATTTGTTCTGTTTTAATTTCTGCTCCAAGAAGCTTTACAGACCACCCTTCTACAGAGAAATTATCACGTGAGCCCGTATAATCATTATCTACTTCAAAGACTATATCTGTGGCATCCGGTCCATAAGCGGCAAGGATAAAATGCAAGGTCTGGTTATCAAAAGGGAAATCCGTAAAATCAAGATCAGAAGTAATCTCACCGAAGTAGCGCTGCTTATAGTTTACATTCCCTTTAGCATCAACAGTGGCAACCCTGTCAAAAAGCTTATCTCCTTTTCCCCTGTTGACGTCCAAAACTGTCGGACTCCAAATATCCGTGAGTTTAACTACGCAACCTTCAAGTGATCCGCCAAGTGAATCTTGTGATAAGCGCGGGTCATGCCAGCTTAAATTAAAAAACACGTCAGCGGTATAATTTTGCTTGATGTCATTTATCTCTTTAATATCTATTAGATAAGACCCTATTTTAACGGGTGTTTTGGTACCCTCGGGATCAGGCCTGGTTCCTCTAACTGTCTCCGGGATTGAGCAGTTAATATATGTTTCCTCTTGTGCGGGCTGTGCGAACAACGACGCAGGGACACAAAAAAGAAAAAACAATGCAAATGGGGACATAAATAATTTTATCTTTCGCTTCTCCTTACACTGGCGAATTGACGCGCTGCTTCAGGGAGTACTTTATTGATATTCTCAGGTGTAGGATCGAGGTTATTTATCTCCACAATAGCTCTTGCCATGCCCTGAATAATTGTTTTTCTATCAGCATTTTCAGCATTAAACGCTTTTGTCTCCGAAGCTGTGAGAGAACCTTTTTTAACCAGCAGCCCTTGAGAGCCTTCTACCACTTTTTTCTGGGAGAGCAGGCTGTTTATTATATTTTTGCGTTTAGCCCTGCTTTCATAGGCATTTATAACCTCGGGCATTGCTCTTATCTTCTGAGCGATTTGCTCAGAAATATTTCCCTGAGCCCAGGCATAGTTACTAAAATCAAGTGATATTTCTCTCTTGATTACGACAACCTTTGTCTCAGATACTGCAGGCTCATCAGGGTATACGTTGCGGCTCTGCGGCTTAGGGGTAGGCTGTACTGTTTGGCTCTCGGGTGTTTGCTCGGAATTAGCTGCATCTTCCCCATCCTGCTCTAAAAATTCTTCTTCCAGGCTTGAATACGCGTCCCTTACCTCTTCTGCGGGGAAATAGACGTTAACTGTAATAGTCGCGCATGATACCAAATAAAAACAGATAAAAAGAACAAACGGCTTCAACATATATTTTGCTATCCTATCCATAGTTTCACCTCTGCTAATTTGTTTCAATCGTAGGCCCACCGGTCTCTGAACGCCTTGCTAACTCCCTTGCTACTGAAATAAGGTGCGCAATAGTAATTGAGTTCCTTACAGGGTCGGCCTGGATCGACAAGTTTCTTATCCCTAATATGCTGTTTGAAAGATCAAATTCTTTAAACGTAATCAAACCACCATTAATATAACCTGAAATATTACCGTTATCATATCCGCGGGTGGAACCTAAGATTAACCTTTCCTTTGCTCCTAATTGATCCAAAAGCGCTTTACCGATTTTTCTCGGCTCTTTGTTTGATTTCTTGGACCAGAACTTAAACGGCCCATCTACGGTATCTAACTCCGCCCCTTCGCCTGTTAACCAAACAAGTCCGTTTACCCTGCCGGTTATATATTCACTTACAGGTGAAATCTTGTTTGATATTCCCTCAAGACTAATCTCATCAAACAGGAGGGAAAGATTGTAATTACTTCGGTCAGCATTAAATTTTAACAAGCCCGCGCCGAATAAATTACCCCTAAAGAACTTAGAAATAAGTCTTCTCAGGTTCAACTTTTGCCTATCAACTTCGAGTGCGCATTCTACATCCTCAAACTTTAGGATTCCGTATTCTACTTCTTTAATACTTAGAAAATCCAAATCCGGTTCCAGATTAGCCTCTTTAAAGGACCTTAAGAATTTTCCAAATACACTTTTACTTAATTTTAATTGCTCGCCCATTAATGATGCTAAAGGATTTTCCGAGCTAACCTCATCCTTTAGGGTGATCGTCCCATTTACATCCTTAATGGACAGCAGCGCCCCAGCATAATCTCCCACAAAAGACCCGTTCCTTAAACTCAACTTACCGTTCCATTTGCCCTGGGGATAGAAGAGGTTGTGGAAAACCAGGTCCAAACCGGCATAGCCCATAGACTTGGCATTTCTGAATTCCTCAGCAATAAACGGGGATAAAACCCCGATAGCGTCTGACACGGCCACCTCGGGAAAATTGACCCTCAATGTTCGAGCTTCGTTAAGTGAATTATCCATCTCTGCAGTAAACCCTATCTCCTGGTCAGCGCTACCTTTTATAAACCCTTTTTCTATATATAAGGTTTCAGCAGCCGTCCTGGCCTTAATATTCGCTTTTAGTGTGGAAGTTATCCCTTCTTTCTCAATACCGATATTTTTAAACTCTAAATTGCCCGTTCCCTCAGGCAAAGAATCATTGGGTAGGGTTCCCGAGAAATGGAGGTCAGATTCATTTAATTTAATACTTAGACCATCTGAGTCGATCAAAGCGTGCAAGAGTTTTAAATCCGTATCTATTCCCGAAGGGGACGTAGTCGTATCAATATCGATCTTGCCGCTTATATCTCCGCCCAGAAACTCGCCTGTTATGTTCTCAAGCTTAATTCCACGAGGGGAAGGACTAATCCGGTTAGAGATATTGTCTATGACCGCAGATAAAATAGAGGTCTTTTTAACACTAACCGTGCCCTGCCATTGCTGATTGCTACCTCCAGGGCTATTGACAATAAAGCTTCCGTGGATGCCCTCGGATTTTAACTTATCCTCAAATCCTACAAATGTGCCGTCATCAAACTCTATCCTATACGGATACCCTCCAATCTGCTCTCCCATATGGATGTAGAGATTATCCGTTTTGAATTCTCCCAGTGTGCCGAGAAGGGCGCTTACATTTGAAACTACTATTCTATCGTTTATAAAATTGTAATCCCACGAGAGTTTGGGGAAATCCATGCTCTTATACCGACCGCCAGTTCCATCAATCTTTCCCCGAAAACCTTCCCTTCCGCTATTCTCTATACTAAGACTTTCCTTAAATCGCTTAAGTGATACATCGTAACCAAGAATGTTAAAGTCAGACCCGTTTGAGGACATATTCAGTTTCCATCTATCTTGAGTGAGGTCTAACAAGAAGGCTAAATCCTCAACATTTCCTCTATCGATAAAATATTCTTCAAATGACAACCCCTTATACTTCAGTCCTTTGCCATTAATAATTATTTTATCTTCAGTCAAACTCGCAGCTCCCTCCCTTTCAATATCTGTAGTTTTATATTCAAAATCTATTAAGTCGCTCGTTTGCACTTGAGAAATCCTGACCTCTCTTCCCTTGTTGGATTTAAGGACAAAATTATTAACAGTAAGCGAAATATCAGCTTTATAGTTACTAGATCCGCCTTCAAACTTTGCCGTAGCAGTTTGGGCATTCCCTTCTATGTTTGCGGGGATAATGGTTTTAGGAGTCTTTTTGAGATTTAAATTCTGACCTTCAATATTACCACTGAGCTTTGTAATCCCTCCCCCAAATCCGTTTGCCAAAATAAAATTCAAACTGCCCGCGGCGCTGCCGTCCATAAATTTGCCCTTTAAATTTGATAAGGAGATTTTGTTATCGGTCCAATTGTTTTTAGAAATCAAATTCACGTGGGAGGCGATAAGCTTTATTTCCCCGGTCTTATCCCACAAGAACTCCTCTACTGTACAATTCCCGTTAGACGAAAGTGAAAAACCGTTTGAGAGATTCAGGTGCTGTCTAAAATTCAGTTTGCAGCCTACATTTTTAACTTTGGGAGTATCGTCTTGCTCGGGATTGAATATAAATCCGTCCACAAGTGCGTAGCCGTTTATTTTGACATCGTCTTTTGCCTTTGACCCTGTTACTTTTAGATCTTTAGTAGCAAGCTCGCCCGAAAGTAAGTCCTTATCATCTCCTGAAATTTGATCCATAAAGTCTTTTAAGTTCAGGGGCTCTGTATTGCCGGCGAGATTGAAGACAACTTCATCCGTAACCCTCTCTATATCACCTGCAAATGAGCCTTTTAGGATATGACCTACTTCGAAATCAAAAGAATTTAAGTTAGCCGTATCTTTTGACTTATCATATATCAAATCGTAGTTAATTATTGCCAGCGGACTTTTACTATATCTTCCTTTGTTAGAGTTAAATGTTAATTGTCCGCTAGCTTGGATTAATTCAGAGATCTCAAAACTCAATTCTGATACTGCATTTAATTCGTCCGCTCCGTCAATTAAAGATGAAACAGGGGCGGCATTTATTTTATCAACTTGAAGTTTGAGGTCTCCGGTTGTTTTCTCAGAAGACACAACAAGGGAGCCATTGAGGGCAAATTCTTTTTGTAGAAAACCGATATTGCCGTCAACTTTAATTTCCTGATTCTTCTGCGGCCTCTCATCGCCAAACTTAATAGTTAAGTTGGAACTTGAAAGAGAAAATTCAGGTGTAATTTGAAACTTCGCATTTAGTATTTTGATCAGACCAAATTCAACCAGGGAAGGCTCGCCTTGTTTACTTTCTTCTCTTTTTGATTTAATAAAATCAATGAGATTTTGCATATTCTCCTCTCCTGATTGAAAGGAAGGACCATTTAGAACTATCTCACCGAGTTTGATTTTTTGGCTAATAAGTGAGGAAAAAAGAAGAGGCTTTACTGTTATCTGATCTATATCCAATACATCTTTTGTATCTGAGGCGGGATCCCTGACAGTGACTTTGTCTAATTGCAATCTAAACAGGGGACCCAAACCAATCTTCCCAACCCCTATCCGGTAGCCGCTCTCACTTGAGAATTGCTCAATAAAAGTTGGGATGTCAGCTCTTAATTTAATGTTTAAAACAATGTTTAGAGCGATTAATATCACGCATATTATTATTACTATTAGAAAGAGGATTCTTCTGAATCCGTTGCCCGGCAGAGTCATACAAAAGATAGTATATGAGTATTTAACGGTTTTTAAAGTAGAAAAGTTGCAAATTTGACTGTTTTAGTGACCAGGGCTCGCAAAACTAAGGGTAATTTATACTATATTTCCTCAACAGTTCTTGCCTTGATTACATTTTTCATCTTATAGAGGAGATATTTTTTTTCCTTTTTGTACCGTCCTTTGATTTTTACTTTATCACCCTTTGATAATGACAAATGTTCATCCTCATAATAAACCCTAACTTCATTATCATTGCCGTCATTCATTCTAAAAAGCGTAAACGGCTCTCCTTTACTGGATTTTGTATATTCAACCTTGTCTACAAACCCCTCGAGCATTACTCTCTGACCGTTATAGGTCTTGGGATCTGATACCAGCTCATCAATTGTAACCTCTACAAATTCATCGGAACTGTTAACGGGGCTTACTTCTTCACCTGAGCTATTAACCAGTGGGAAGACACAAACAATAAGCAGAACTGAAACCAAAATACCCTTATTTATCATATTATTTTTTCTCTCAATATTCAGTGAATTTTAATGAGTTAGAAGTATAAGGATTAATCCTTCATTTTCCAGCACAATTCAAAATCCATACAATCCAGTTCTATTATTCTTTCAAGCGGTTAGAATAGAAAAGAACAAAATAAGTAGAGGATACTGTTATGACATCTACCATGATTAGAAAGTTAAACGGTTTACTCAGAACTCAGAGCCTTGGAAAAGTGATCCATTACCAAGAAGAGATGGGATCGACGAATACTGAACTAATAGAGCTTGGTGAAAAAGGAGCTTCTGAAGGAACCGTGGTTATAGCTGACAAGCAGACAGAGGGAAAAGGAAGGCTTGAGCGCACATGGGTATCTCCTGCAGGAGCCAATTTGTATATTTCAATCCTCTTCCGCCCAGAGATTGTAGCCACTGATTCTCCCCTGTTTACTTTTCTTGCCTCAATCGCGCTTAAAGAGACAATAGAGAAAATCGGCGTAACAAACACAAAAATTAAATGGCCAAACGATATACAAATAGATGGGAAAAAGGTTGCCGGGGTACTAACTGAAATGCGCTCCAAGAGAGCAATGGTTGATTTTATAGTTGTAGGAATCGGCGTCAATATAAATATGTCCAGAGATTCTATTGATAAGGAAATGGGCGAGGTTGCAAGAATTGCAACATCGATTAAAGAGAATCTGGGCAAAGATATAGACAGAGCAAAGTTTACAGCCGATTTGTTGCTTGAATTGGAAAAATGGTATCAAATATTCAGCAGTAAAGGGAAAAAAGCCATTTTAAGAGAATGGACGGATAAATGGGGAGATTTAAACAAAAGGGTACGGATCAATGTAGAAGGGGAACCAGAGTTTGAGGCAACAGCATTGGGTATTGACGACGAAGGTTATTTGTTGGTTAAAACAGATAACGGCGAAATAAATAAGGTAATTGCGGGAGACGTGAGTGCGATTTAACTTCAGGGCATAAGTAGTTTTACTGAGTGCTTGGCATACACTTGTTCATCTCTTCACGAACACTCTCCATGAGATCAGTCCATTCACCAACCAGGGTCACATCATTCTCAGCAAGAGATTTTCTTATTTCAATCCCTGAATTTTTAGGCTCTACTTTACAGTTCTTGTATCTTTCCCCTACCAAAAAGCCAAAACGATAAAGAGTGTTTACAGCTCCGGGCTCTTTAGCGGTGAATTTTGAGACAAGCACTACTTCCTGATCAAACCCTTCAAAGATAATATTCCATAGACTGGCGCTTGATTCCATGGCAAACGACAAATCAATTAATTCGGATTGATCCGTTATTTTTTGCATGAATGCTCCGACCAGCCAGAACTCTTCACAAATTAAAGCGACTATTTACCGACTTGTGCCACCTAGTGCGGCAATTCTTTGCTTTGCCGTAGAAACATAGGTTTTATATTGATCTTGACCCGAAACAAGGGTTAGAAATTGATTATAATAGCTTATGGCCTGCGCGGGGTTCTTTCCCTTATCGTAGCTCTGGGCAATAAAGAAGAAGGCTTCAGGGCTATTGGGATTGAGCGCAATCGCTCTTTGTTGAGCAGCCACAGAATCTTTTACCCTGTTCATATAATAATATGCAATACCCATATTCCTATACGCGGAGGCGTATTTGGGATCAAGCTCAATAGCTTTTTGAAACTTATTGATAGCTTGAGTGTAATACCCCTGATAGGTTAGAGCCGTTCCTAGATAGTTATAAAGTTGTGGAGAAGGCGCAATTTCAGCAGCCCTGCTATAATAGTTCGCAGCCTGATTGAAAGAGCGGTGTTTTTTATAATAAGCTGTTCCCAAACCAATTAGAGCGGGAACCAAATTTGGATTTAATTCTAAGGCTTTTCTAATTTCGGGACTGTTAGGTTTCTGCCCCTTAGCCGCCCATAAGATGTAAAGCGCCTCTGCATTATTAGGGTTCTTGGACAGAATTCCCTGCGCAGTGATAATTGCATATTTTTCGTCGCTTAGATGAAGATAGGTATAAGCCAATGCGAGCTGAACCGACTCCAGATTCGGATTAATACTTAGAGCCTTTTTCATATTCTTATAAGAATCAATATAATATTGCTCGTAATCTTCTTTCACTTCATATTTGAAAAAACCCTGGAAAGAGTATAGTTCTCCAAGCCCGGCGTATGCAGGGGCATAGTTAGGATCGGCTATAATAGCCTTGTTATAAAAGGCAATAGCGCTGTCAAATCCCTGTGGAGTAAAACGAAGGAACGCCTCCCTGCCCTTGTTGTAACCTTGGGCAGCCTGAGTTTGGGCAACCACAACAGTACTTTCAAGCTGAACAGCGGTAATCGTAATTGGAAGTAATAATAAACCCAGTATTAAACTTCTCATCTATCCCTCCTAGTCGATCTACAGTTTATAAATTCAGGTAAAATTTTATCTTAATAAATTTCCAGCATATACTTCACAATCTCCTTCGCCATGCTTTCATAGATGTCTTTTGCCATAAACCCCATAGAACTAAAACCGTTTATCTCACCGGTAGTTATCTCATTTCCAGTAGCTTTGTCCAAAAACGCCAACTTAATCGTGATTGAAACTTCGCCGAATTTAATTCCCCCACCTTCAAATGACACATCTGAGCTAGGTCTGTACTCCGCGACTTCTCCCAGGACTATAACCGTTTCAGATGCTGGAATATTGGTGATATTGGAGTTGCTAACCTCTTTAAATTTGTCTTTGGAATCCAGTAGTACCGCAGATGCTGCAGGTATTTTAGCTAGAGCCTCTTTAGGGAAATCCTCTATCTCGGTTTCAAAGTTTTCAAACTGAACGGCCTGGAAGTCCTTTAGTTTAGTCTTGGTCGGAGTGAAATAAGAAGTGGTTTTAATTTCTCCGCAACCTGAAAGAACAAAAGCAAAAAAAGCGAGTGGAACCAGAAAGTATATCATTAAACCTTTTAAACTCTTTTTCTTCTTCATTTATGTTTCGGCCTCCGTGTAAAACAAGTAGTATAAAATATCATACTTAATACACTTCATAAAGATACTGCGGCTTATTCTATGAAATATCCAAGACGAGAAACTCCCTGATTCCTCCGGGCGCCCGGACTACGGCTTCCTCATCCACCTGTTTTCCAATAAGTGCGCGCCCTATAGGAGAGGTGATCGAGATCATGCCATTTTCAGGCTCCGACTCATCAGGCCCTACAAGTTGATAGGTTACGGTCTCACCGGTGTCTAGATCTTCAAGTTTAACATAAAGCCCAAAAGTTACTCTGTCTTTATTTTTCAGCTTAGCAGGATCAATAATTTCAGCCCTGCTTAATTTGCTATCAAGCTCCCGAATCCGGCCTTCAACAAAAGATTGTCTGTTCTTTGCCGTTTCATATTCAGCGTTCTCAGATAGATCACCGAGCGATCTGGCGTATTCGATTAGTCTTATTACCTCGGGTCTTTCTACAGTTTTTAAGCGGTGCAGTTCCTCCTGTAGTTTCTTATGCCCACCGGGTGTCATAGGAACTCTTTCAATTGACACTATGTATACCTCCAATTATATCTGTCAAAAATTATTCCAAACTTTAAAGAACAACAATAATTATACAACATCAATAGTAGTCCTGAATAGCTTTTACGTCCAGCCCTTCCCTTATCATCACTTCAATAGCTCCCACAACAGCTCTGGAGGCCGCAATAGTAGTAAAATAAGGGACCCTATGAATAATGGACCCTCTTCTGATCGAGAAAGACTGGGCGACCTCATTTTCCCCAAAAGTCGTATTGATAACTAGCTGAACTTCTCCGTTTTTAATATGATCTACAACGTGCGGTCTACCTTCTTGTACCTTTTTTACAAAAGTGCAGTTCACCCCGGAGCTCTCAAAATAAGCTGCCGTACCTCTTGTCGCCATTATTTTAAACCCGAGTTCCGTCAGTTTCTTGGCTATTAAGCAAGCCTGGGGTTTATCTTCGTCCTTTACGCTTATAAATGCCGTTCCTGAAACCGGGAGATCATTCCCCGCGGCAATTTGAGATTTTGCGAACGCTTTTCTTATTTCGGTATCTATCCCCATCACCTCACCAGTGGACTTCATTTCAGGCCCAAGTATCGTATCAACCCCCTGGAATTTGATAAAAGGGAAAACCGATTCCTTTATGCATATATGATCCGGGACTATTTCCCGGGTAAACCCGAGCTCTTCCAGGGTTTTTCCTATCATGACTTTAGTGCCGAGTTTCGCAAGAGGGACTCCGATGGCTTTACTAACAAACGGAACTGTACGGCTCGCCCTGGGATTGACTTCGATTAAATAAACTTCGTTCTCTTTAACAGCAAATTGTATATTTACCAGACCCCTAACCTTTAAAGCTAGAGCAAGCTCTTTGGTCTGACGTTTAATCTCTTCAATTACCGGACTCTCAATTGAAAACGGCGGGAGCACCATTGCGCTGTCTCCGGAATGAACCCCGGCTTCCTCTATATGCTCTAAAACTCCTCCTACAACGACCGTTTCCCCATCGCATATGGCATCTACATCTATCTCTTTTGCGTCTTTAAGAAATTTATCTATTAGGATAGGATGATTTGGAGAGACCCTAACCGCCTCATTCATATATTTTTTAAGCGCTTGCTCTTTGTATACAATCTCCATGGCCCGGCCCCCAAGGACATAAGAAGGCCTTACCACCACAGGGTAGCCAATTTCCTGAGCTATTTGGAGGGCTTCTTCCTGGCTCCTGGCAATACCGCTTTGTGGCTGCTTGAGCCCCAGTTCCTGGACCAGATCTCTGAACCTTTCTCTGTCTTCAGCAAGATCAATACTGTCAGGGGATGTTCCAATTATCCGCACTCCTCGTTTCTCAAGTGGGATCGCGAGTTTAAGAGGGGTCTGACCCCCCAGTTGTACAATGACGCCCCAAGGATTTTCCCTCTCAATTATTGATAAAGTATCTTCTAGAGTAAGGGGTTCGAAGTAAAGGCGGTCCGACGTGTCATAATCCGTACTTACCGTCTCCGGGTTGCAGTTCACCATAATTGATTCAAATCCCTCTTCATTTAAAGCATATGAGGCGTGAACGCAGCAGTAATCAAACTCAATTCCCTGACCGATTCTATTTGGACCGCCGCCCAGAATTATCACTTTCTTTTTATCAGTTGGTGGAGCCTCATTCTCCATTTCATAAGTTGAATAAAGATATGGAGTGTAGGCCTCAAACTCGGCAGCACAGGTATCGACCATCTTGTAAACCGGCTTTATATTGTCTTTTAGTCTTAAGTCTCTTACTTCATCCTCAGATTTTCCCAGAAGCTCGCCAATTCGGATATCTGAGAATCCGTATTCTTTTGCGAGCTTAAGCAGCTCCAAATTGCCCTGAGCGTTAGTCTCTTTAAGTCTATCCTCAAGATCTAGTATTTGCTTTAAATTTTGTAAAAACCATCTGTCTATATATGTCAGGTTAAATATTTCTTCTATATCCATTCCAACCCTAAAGGCATCTGCCAGATACCATAATCTCTCAGCGTTAGGGATTCTTAATTTTCCCCTTATTAATTCCGGGTCCCGGGTTCTTGGTTCAAAACCCCAGGAGTCAATCTCTAGTGAGCGGAGCGCTTTTTGAAAAGATTCCTTAAAGGTCCTGCCTATTGCCATTACTTCTCCGACAGATTTCATCTGTGTAGTGAGAGAGGAGTCGGTTTGAGGGAACTTTTCAAAGGTAAACCTGGGAATTTTAGTAACCACATAATCAATTGTCGGCTCAAATGACGCGGGGGTATATCTGGTTATATCGTTAGATATTTCATCCAGCGTATAACCAACCGCGAGCTTGGCCGCAATCTTGGCTATTGGGAATCCCGTTGCTTTTGAGGCGAGTGCGGAACTCCTTGAAACCCTGGGATTCATCTCTATCACCACCATAGTGCCGTCTTCAGGGTTTAGACCAAACTGTATGTTTGATCCGCCTGTATCGACCCCGATTTCTCTAATAATAGCGATCGATGCGTCACGCATCCTTTGATACTCTTTATCGGTAAGGGTTTGTGAAGGGGCCACGGTTATACTGTCCCCGGTATGAACACCCATGGGATCAAAATTCTCTATGGAGCAGATGATTACGACATTGTCCGCCGTGTCACGCATTACCTCAAGCTCATACTCCTTCCATCCGACAACGGACTGCTCTACCAGTATTTCGGTAGACGGGCTTAGATCGAGCCCCGACTTTGCGAATTCCCCATATTCTTCTTTGTTATAAGCAACGCTTCCGCCTGCGCCGCCGAGCGTAAAAGAAGGCCTGATTATAACCGGATATCCTATCTCTTCTACTACTTCCCAAGCCTCCTGCATTGAATGAGCTATGCCGCTCGTGGGAACTTGAAGTCCTATTTTTATCATGGCGTCTTTAAAAAGCTCACGGTTTTCAGCTTTTTTTATAGCGGGCAATTTCGCCCCGATTAATTCAACCCCGTATTTCTCCAGCACACCGGACTCGGCAAGATCAACGGCAATGTTTAGCGCTGTTTGACCTCCAAGAGTTGGCAGCAGTGCCTGGGGGCGTTCTTTTTCGATGATTTTTTCAACAATATCAGGATGGAGGGGTTCGATATAGGTACGGTCAGCAAAAGCAGGGTCCGTCATAATTGTCGCAGGATTGCTGTTTACAAGAACTATCCTGTAACCCTCTTCTTTAAGCGCTTTACACGCTTGGGTACCGGAATAGTCAAACTCACACGCTTGCCCTATTACTATAGGCCCTGAGCCGACTAGGAGTATGGTTTCAATATCTGTACGTTTAGGCATTAATTTTCAACTCTCATAATAGAAGTGAAACCTGCAACTTGTTATTATTCAGCATAGAACAAAGCCGCCGAACAGTGTTATCAGAATTCCCTGATTTATATATATTCACAGCCCCCAAATCTTCTAAATGTGAAGAGATTGCGAGTAATTTAAGAAACTTACACAACAACAATATTTCAGCCTATAGAGTAGGAATATACATACTTAGGCCATGAATTTATACCTAAGAATTTAGAAACTATCAAATGTGGCAAGATATTGTTAAGGGGTCTCAGGACTGAGTAATTTCAGGCTGCGAGGAAGTCTCGGACTCTGGGTTATTTTCATTCTCTCCCTTCCTCAAAGTGCGCATGACATGAACCATTCTCTGAATAGCGGTATAAGAAGAAAAAGCAAGGATAAGTATCAATGCAAGCTTAAGTAAATAGTTGTCCGGATGGTAACCCATGGCACTTGCAGCCAGATTGCCGAAAAAGTTAAATACAGAGAGAACGCCGAGATAAACCACCCTCTCTGTTCTCTGCATAATACCTACTTCACACTTTACCCCCAATCCCTCTGCCCGGGCTCGTGTGTAACTGACCATTGTCGTGGAAACAAGAATAAAAAATACTACGTATAAAAAGATAGTCCCCTGAAAGAAACTAAGTAGACCAACATAGATAAACGCCTCTGCAAATCTGTCCAGACAAGAGTCAAAAAAGGCCCCGCGCTGGCTGTTGAGACCCTGGGCTCTAGCAACTCGTCCGTCAAAGATATCAAATGTCGATCCGCCTAGAACCAAAATACCCGCGACAAAAATCCATCCGAAATGATAAGCCAGACCCGTTATTGCTCCGACCAGGAGTGTGGAGATCGTTAGAATATTAGGATGAACCTTAATTTGCAGGAGATAGTCCTCTATTGGCAGCATTAGGAGTAACCACCAGGTTTTAATCCAGCTACCCAAGAGTTTTGTTGATTGCGGTCCCTTCTTGTTTTTAGACCTTTGTGTAATTTCTTCTGGTTGAGTCATTTTGAAAGCTCGTTTGATAACTTAATACTACTTCGGATTAGGGATAACAATATCAGTTTTAGTGTAACCAGGCAAGGACTCGTGCCTATAGACTTTCAGATCTATTAATTATTGATAGTAATAAATACGGATTTAATCCCGGATTCTTTTTCCTTTATTAGATTACCATACTCAGCAGCTTCTCCTTTGGTAGAGAATGTCCCCACTCTTACCCTATACCAGTTCTTATTATCCGCGGACTCCACATGCTTAATAAAAGCCGGGTAGCCTTTTGATTTCATGGAGTTTAGAACCATATTTGCCTGACTTTGAGTTCGAAACGCCCCTATCTGAACAGTGTATTGACCGCCGGGATCAATTGTCGGCAAAGGACTTTCAGCTGGAGCTCCATCTTGATCCTCTAATGGTGATTCTTCAAGACTAGCTCCGGGGGACTGCTTCTCTTCTGTTTCTTCTTTTGAGTCGGAGACGGGCTCCTTAGTTAATTCGCCAGTTAATTCGCCGGACTGGGGTTTCCCCGAGGGTGTATCTATATCAGCCTCATCAGCCATCTCAGGTACTTCGGTCTTATCAACAGCGCTTTGCTTATCAACGCCATCAGTGTCTGTTTGTGTCTCTTCACTTAAAATCAAATCATCGGACTCTGTCTCTGTAAGCTCTGAGTCTTGAACTACCGAGCCTTCACTTGTCATCTCCGATTCTGTAGATTCTTCTGAAAACACTTCCTCCTCGTAACTCCTATCGATAGTAGGAGTATCCGGGCCCCCTAAACCCTTGCCTATAATAACACCCAAGCTAAAAACAACTATAAATAAAATTACGAATGTTACGAAAAGCGATACTGTCTTACTATTTGTCGGTTCTGAGTTATTGCTCATTTGCTACATCCTCTCCGGAGCGGAAATTCCAAGGAGCTTAAGCCCATTGCTGAGCACTGTCTGCACGCAACTAATCAAATAAAGCCTTGCACCGCTCATTTGACGATCACCATCTACCACTCTGCATTTATTATAATACACATGAAATTCAGATGCTACTTCCTGGAGGTAATAGGCGACCTTATGAGGGGCCCTGGCCTGAGCGCTATCCTCTACTACTTCGGGGAAAAGAAGGAGCTTCTTAACGAGCTCAATTTCTTCAGGCGCTTTTAGAAGCTCTAAATGTTCTTTTGATTCTACTATGTCCGTCTCGCTAGCTTTTCTAAATATACTCCTAATTCTGGCGTGAGCGTACTGGATATAATAGACCGGATTTTCACTGGACTCCTTCTTTGCCAAATCGAGATCAAAGTCCAGATGACTTTCAGAGCTACGCATCAAAAGGAAAAAACGCGTTACATCTGAACCCACTTCATCTACAACATCCCGCATCGTAACATAAGTGCCGGCACGTTTTGACATGGCAACTTCTTTGCCCTGCCTCATAAGTCTTACGAACTGAATAAGTACAACGCTGAAACGTGAAGCATCCAATCCCAAGGATATTAGTGCCGCTTTAAGACGGGACACATGTCCGTGGTGGTCGGCACCCCATACGTTAATAATGCTCTTGAATCCTCGCTTGAATTTATCATAATGATAAGCGATATCGGCTAGAAAATACGTCGGGCTTCCATCACTCTTAATAAGGACCCAATCCTGGGCGTCTCCAAATTCTGTTGCCTTAAACCATAGCGCTCCCTCTCTTTGCTCAAGCACCCCTTTGCTATTTAGAAGATCCTTAATTTGATCAAGCTTGCTGCCGTCTGACTCTTCCACGGCTCCGTGAATATTCTCTTTCTCGCTATACCACTCATCGAAAAATATATTAATATCAGCCAAATCTTTTTTTATTTCGTCTAACAAGACTGCTTCTGCAAATTCTTTGCAATACTCAGAGGCTTGCTCCGGAGAATCCTCAAGAAGAGAGTCCCCTTTTTCAGCTTTAATTTGGGAGGCAATATCCTTAACATATTCACCTTTATAGCCGTCCTCGGGCAGGTCCTCGTTTTGTCCAAAAAGTTCTTTGTATCTTATAAGAACCGACTCGCCAAGAAGATTCATCTGTCTCCCTGCGTCGTTGATGTAAAATTCCTTCACGACATCATAGCCTGATGCATCAAGTATCCTGGACACGGCGTCTCCGACAACGGCGTTTCGGGCGTGGCCTATATGAAGAAAGCCGGTAGGGTTGGCGCTTACAAACTCCACAAGAACCCTCTCTCCTTTCCCCAGGTCGCTGGTTCCGAACCTCTCCCCATTCTCCTCAATTTCTCTTAGTTTGTTTACAATCGCCTCTTCTTTTACATGAAAATTAATGAATCCGGCGCCCGCAATCTCTACTTTTTTAAATAGCTGTTCTTTCTCCACAGGAAGGTTCTCAATAATAAGCTCAGCCACTTCACGTGGTTTTTTGCCGATCTTGTTGGCAATCACCATGGCCGTATTAACAGAAAAATCGCCGAAATCTTTTCTCTTGGGTATCCCCACTTCCACAACAACTGCCAGATCTGCAATGTCGAGAGTCTTTGAAATGTTTTCAATTGATTGCGATACTACTCTTTGGATGTCTTCTTTCATATTGGTATGGAATTACACCACATAATTTTTCATGTTACAAGAAATGGACATACACAATCTAATAACCGGCCGGATATTTAATTATGAATGCATTTTTGAGAACATTGTTACCGTGACTCAAAAGAGGGGACTGATTCCATTGGAGACAGATGCGATATATCATTTAGGACATCGACCCTAACAAGACCGTCTTCTGAGACTATAACGTTTTTAGAGGTAGCATGGATATCAAAGTCTCTAAAACCCTTTAAACCCACACCTGTAATCTTGCATAATAGAGTGATAATAGTGAGGTTGTGACTTACCGCTACGACTGTTTCCCCAAGATGAAGCTTCTGGACCTTTTCAAACGCTTCCCAAGCTCGTTGCTGCACTTCAATTAAGGACTCCCCGTTGGGAAGCCTTAGCGTCTCAGGGCTTTCTCTCCATTTTTTAAGCACTTCTACATATCTCTCTCTAATCGCGGGAAAAGTAAGCCCCTCCAAATCTCCCTGGTTCATTTCCTGAAGCCCGGGGTCCACTCGTACCGAAAGGTTATGATGTTTGGCAATCTCTTTGGCGGTTTCGTGCGCCCTTTTTAGATTACTGGAATATACCGCCGTGATATCGTGATTTTTAAGAGACTCGGCCAACTCTCTTGCCTGTTTTTTCCCATTTTCATTTAAGACTATGTCGGCCACTCCCTGGCAGCGGCCAATCCTGTTCCAGTCGGTTTCTCCATGACGTATGAGGATGAGGTTCATTGTTTGCTCCAAAAAAAATATACATACAGTCTCAAATCTCTAACCATTCAAATTCTTAACCATTGAAATCTCTAACCGTTAAAGATCATTTCTGCAGGTAAGTTCTATCCCCTTATTTTTAGCTTCCTCGGCAAGCTCAGGTGGAGGTGGGGGAAACGGGGCGGATCTATTAATTGCCTGCTTGCAATAATTATCAAAAACGGAATTCCCCGATGACTCTTTTACTGTCACATCACTAACCCGTCCTCCTCCGTCAACTTTAAAAGATATGGATGCCGCAAGCCCTCCATCGGTCGGCACACCCGGGGGGATTGTCCAGTGGCGGCTTATTTTTCTATGTACCTGGCCGACATATAATTGAATGATTACAGGGCTTATTGAGGAGCCGCCGCTTGAACTCTGAGCCGCATTCCCTTCTGACTCCAACTCCCCTCCCCTCTTTATATCATCCGCCATTGCAAGTCTTTGCTCTTCTCCTATCTCCTCCTCTATTTGATCCGGAGGTTCTTCAACGTCTGATTTATCCTTTTTAAGCTCATCAAGCACTTTCTGCCTTTGGATATCCTTTAATATTCTATCTTTTTCTTTTTCAAAGTCCTTTTTCTTTGCCGGCTTCTTTGTTGGCTTAGGCTTAGGTTTATCCGTCGGTTTCGGTGTAGGTTTTGGCGTAGGTTTAGGTTCTGGTTTGGCTGTAGGGTCAGGCTTTTTAGCAACCTCTTTCTTTTCTTCCTCCGGTTCTAAAGGAACAACCTCTTTCTTGGGTTCTTCCTTCTTGGGTTTCTCTTTAACGATTTCTTTTTTCTCAGGCTCTTTCTTTTCAGCAGGTGGTGGCTCCGGCTCTTCTTTAACTATTTCTTCTTTCTCTTCAACTTTCTTAGGCTCCGGAGGTTTAGGTTTAGGCTTAGGTGCTGCTTTTTTAGCGGGTGGTGGATTCGAGCTCGTTGACCCTCCGGTTTCCAGACCGGAAAGAGACACCTGTATAGGGCCAGGGGTACTACTGTACTGAGAAGTTCCACTGAATCCCCAATAGAGAATCAGCACTACGACACCAACGTGCAGCGCAATTGAGAAGAACATCCCCAAGCCTTTAGAAGAATCTTTTTTAGACGGTTTCATTTCCCCACATAGCTCTAATTATTTTTTGGAACAGGCTCAGTTATGAGGCCTAGCTTGGTAACACCCGCATTTCGAATCTCAGACATCACCTCAACAACAGTGCCGTAAGGAACACTGGTATCTGCTCTAAGGAATACATCTTCATTTCTTACATCTTTCCCTCTCTCCGACATGAGCTTTCGGACTTCGATTCTAAGCTCAGAGAGAGAATACTCTTGTTTTTCTATAAAGATTGTCCCGCTTGAATTAAGCGTCACTACAACTTTCCTCTCACGGTCTAAAGAAGGCATCGGCCGGGAATCCGTTTTGGGCAAATTAACATCGACCCCTTGGTATAGTATCGGAGTGGTAACCATGAATATCACCAAAAGAACAAGCATTACATCAACAAAGGGGGTAACGTTGATCTCTGATAAGACAGTACGTCCGCCTCCATTATTTGTCTGCATTCCCATTTATTGCTCTCTATACTCTTTTAACATATCTATCTACAATATTTAAAAATTCTGATGAGAAATTCTCCATGTCCACATCTATCTTCTTCACTCTGCTTAAAAAATAGTTGTATGCAATAACAGCCGGTATGGCAGCAACCAAGCCAACCGCTGTGGCAATGAGGGCCTCAGCAATACCTGGAGCTACAGCCTGGAGAGTAGGAACTCCCTGGCTTCCCGCAAGCCCTATAAAGGAAGTCATAATTCCCCATACAGTTCCGAAGAGACCAATAAATGGAGCGGCGCTTCCGGTAGTTGCCAGAAAAGTGAGAGAACCCTCAAGCTTTGATATCTCAGATGACATTGTTCTCTTCAAAGCTCTTTCTACAAGCTCTACAACCCCAAGCTCGGTATCAATCATTTCAGGATTGCTTCCAGGTTCCGTATCTTGAGCTGTGCCAGCGGATCTGGATTTTCTAATCTTGAGTATCTCCATGTAACCGGCTCTAAACACTTCGGCAATTGGCCCGCTCATATGTTTTGTGGAGGTATAAAGGTTGCCGAAATTGCCGCTTGCGCTATAAAGCTCCAAAAACTTTTCAGACCTTCTCGTTGCTTTTCTCAAAACAAAATATTTCGAGAAAATGATTGCCCAGGAAATTACGGACATTAAGAGAAGAATCAAAAGCACAGCTTTTACAACAGGGCCAGCCTGGCTAACGAGGCTTAGTATTTTAATTTGCTCCGCTTCAGAACCGGGTGGAATCTGTAACACGAAATATATCCAGTTTGTCATATTGTTTTAACCTGCTGATAAGTTAGATTTCGGACTTGAACAGATACTAATTTATCTGATTTTATATACATATGAGCTGCATTTAAGGTTTGATCTAAGTTTTCCATACATACAACGCAAAAGCAATAATATATTTAGCCACCAAGCAATGAAACTGTTAGATTTATGCAATTAAATGTAATATTGTGCAAAACAATATAGAATATCGATAACTATACTTGAGAGGTGAGGTATGAAGAAAGTTATTCAATCTATTCTGATATTAACAATTCTATTTTCAGGAGTGACGGCATCTTACAGCCAAGATGATAGATATAAGCTCGTTATTGAAGAAAGCTTTTACGTAGTCAAGCCTGAGAATACCGAGAAATTCCTTAAGGTTTACAGAGAAAAGCTATATCCTTTTTGGAGCGAGATGCAAAAAAGAGGAATAATAGTCGGCGAATACAAACTCTACTCTCAAAGACTCCACACTCTGGACCCGCACTGGACTTATAAAACTGTGGTTGCGTTTAAGAATTACGATGCCGTGGACAAGTGGCTTGAGTTAAGGGACGTGGTATATGACGAACTATTCCCGGGGGAAGGCGGATATAAGGCTCCGAGAAAAGAAATTGATGCAATTACTGAGTCACACTGGGACGAATTTATCAGAGAGATTCCCTTACAGAAATAAGCGGTCTATTTAGCGAATAGGCCTTTTTGCATTTGAGGATGGGCTATCTTTAAATGATCGTAGGCAAGCGGTGTAGCAGCTCTTCCGCGGGGAGTTTTTACAAGAAGACCCTGTCTTACTAAAAACGGCTCATAAACATCTTCAATTGTATCCTTCTCTTCACTGACAGCGGCGGCAAGCGTATCAATACCCACGGGGCCACCGTTAAACTTCTCTATTATGGCCTCAAGGATGGCACGGTCCAAACCGTCCAGCCCCAAAGAGTCAACCTCCAGCATCTCAAGCGCTGATCCCGCTACATCCAAATCTATTACACCGTCTGCTTTAACCTCAGCATAATCCCTGACCCTTTTTAAAATCCTGTTTGCAATCCTGGGAGTCCCTCTTGCGCGGCCCGATAGCTCCAACGCTCCTTCATCCGTCAGTTCCACTCCGAGAATGTTGGCCGAGCGCTCCAATATTCCGTTAATCTCTTCAGATGTGTAATAGTCCAGTCTTAAATCGACACCGAATCTGGAGCGCAGCGGTGACGTCAGTAGACCTGTTCTAGTAGTAGCCCCTATGAGAGTAAACTGATTTACGCTGACCTTCATGGATTTTGCCGTTGGGCCCTCGCCTATCATGATATCTATTTTGAAATCTTCCATGGCGGAGTATAGATATTCCTCAACAATACGGTTTAGCCGGTGTATTTCATCTATGAATAAAACGTCTCTATCGTTTAGATTGGTGAGAATTGAGGCCAGATCGCCTACCCGTTCAACCACAGGCCCGGAGGTGGAGTATATCCTAACCCCAAGCTCGTTGGCAACGATGTGGGCAAGGGTTGTTTTACCTAACCCGGGGGGTCCGTAAAGAAGGACATGATCAAGAGCCTCTTTCCTGCGCTTAGTCGCTTCAATAAATATACTGATCTTTTCTTTTACTTTACTTTGACCCAAATATTCAGTTAAACGCTCAGGTCTGAGATTTACATCAAAGAGTGTATCGTCCTCCTGGTTTGTACCAGTCACTATTCTTTCTTCCATTTAATTATCCCAAGAAAAGTGTTACCCCTTTCTCATAACTTTTAAACTCTCTCTTAATGCTACCTCTAAACTACTTTCGTTTGATGTAATTTCTTCAAGCTCGGATATTCTCTCATCAATCTCCGGGCGTTTATAGCCCAGATTCATTAGAGCCGATATCACATCCTCTACAATACCTGACTTGCTGTGTATTTCCGATGAAGGTTGAAACGTGAGCACTTTATCCTTTAGCTCAGTCATTAATCTTGATGCCATCTTGGGTCCAATCCCCGCAATCTTCCTCTTGGCAAGATCACCTGAGGTAATTGCCGTGGCAAACTCTGAAGGTGAAATGTTTGAGAGGATGTTTGTCGCTACTTTAGGGCCCACGCCCGAGACTCCGATTAATATAGTAAAAACTGTTTTTTCATCCTGGGTTAGGAATCCGAATAACTCAATACCGCTATCTTTCATCTGAGTATGTATTTCTAATACAACTTCAATGCCCTGTTCAGGAAGGCGATAATATGTGGAGAGAGGAACAGTAACGCCGTAGCCTACTCCATTTACATCCACTACTACTTTTCCTAAGGACTTTTGAACAATATTTCCTCTAAGAAGGGAGATCATCTAATGTAAAACGCCTCCTTTTTCTTCTGGGCTGAACAAACTCTTTGCCCAATCTTGTTTCGATTTGTGAAATATGTATATGACAAAGAGCAATCGCTACCGCATCGGATGCATCGCGGGTTTCCCACTGGGTTACACCTAATAATTTTGAAAGCATATTTTGAACTTCCATTTTATTCGCCCTCCCCCTTCCGGTAAGAGCAAGTTTCACTTTTGTAGGGGCATATTCATGAATGGAGATCCCGGAGACGGCTCCCGCTAGAAGGGCCACGCCTCTGGCCTGTCCCAGTTTTATTGCGCTCTTTGCGCCTTTAGCAAAGAAGATATCCTCAACAGACATTACATCCGGAGCATGCTGGTCTATAACCTTCAAAAGACCCTCATATATGACTTTTAATCTCTGGTGCAGCGGTAAGGCGGCATCGGGAGCAATAGACCCGCTTATGATATGAGTAACTTCACCGTTTTGGGCTTCGAGAACCCCGTATCCGCAAACCCTTGAACCGGGGTCTATGCCTATTACCCTCATATTATGCCATGCTTTCTATAAGTTCTTCAGGAACATCAAAATTGGAATAAACATTCTGAACATCATCACTATCTTCAAGCGCTTCCATAAGGCGGAGCATATGTTCAGCCTCCTTTCCTTCTATCTTGACGCTATTTTCGGGAATCATTGTAACCTCGGCTGTCTCAAAACCTATGCTTGCCGCTTCAATTGCGCTTTTAACTTCTTCTATAAGCTCGGGCGGAGTTGTTACAACGAGTTCACTATCCTCAGTGATTACATCTTCAGCTCCGGCTTCAAGAGCAATTTCAAAAATTTGATCCTCGTCAACCTTGCCCTTCTCAAAACCAATGCGACCCTTCATATGAAACATCCAGGCCACACAACCGTTCTCTCCAAGATTGCCCCCGTGCTTGGTAAAAATCCTTCTTATATCAGCCACCGTACGATTTTTGTTGTCAGTAAGCGTTTGAACAAGTACAGCGCTGCCACCAGGGCCATAACCTTCGTACATGAGTTCGTGAAAATCATCCCCCCCAACTTCCGTTGTACCGCGTTTTATAGCGCGGTCTATAGTGTCATTGGGCATATTCGCGTTCTTGGCAGTAGTTATTGCCGTTCTAAGTCTCGGGTTGGATTCGAGATCCCCCCCTCCATGTTTAGCCGCAACAGTCAGTTCACGAATAAGCTTTGTAAATACTTTACCTCTCTTCGCGTCAACAGCGGCTTTTCTATGTTTTATATTTGCCCATTTAGAATGTCCTGACATAGTTGCTTCACCTCTTTACGATATATTCGATTAAAATAATCAAATCAGCCTACAAGAATTTTAAAACATCAGACCAAAATTAGCAAGACTTTTAACCCGTCTTGCTACTTCAACCTTGTAATTGTAACTGTAATAGGCTGAGGTCCTTCGATCTTGGTGGTAATAGTAGAAACTTCAGTCCCTTTATTAATTTCTCTCACTGTTAGTATCTTTGTTGAGGGATTAATAATTTGCCCCGTTAAAGAAATAAAATTGAACTTTATCTCTACGTCATCGGGAAGTCCGAAAACCTCAGCGGTAATCGGAGCGGGCACACCCGTATCCGTTTCAGAAACTATAAGATTGTAGCCCCAAGCGGGTAAATCAGAGCTGATAAAAGTTCTGTCGGATTTCTTTAAACTAACGCGGATCAGACCTTCTTTATTAACCACAGAAGAAGGCAGGTGCTCAAACCGCACAGCGGCCTGATTATTTTTTAGAACAATTATATCCCCATTAATAAAAGAATTATCTGCGCTGTTTAGAATTCCCATTTCATACTTGCTCGGCTCAAGAATGTTTAAGTCAGAAAAAGTAAAAGTTGCGTCAAGTGATCCGAACTCTATAAACAGGCTCCCTATTGGCCTTAAAGTTCCAGATCCTGAGCTATTAGCTGTATTTTGAGGCAATGTGATTTTCAAAATGCCATTTTGGCCTGATACCACTAAACCAAAAACACCGGACAAAGAAGGGGGAACATTTAACTTTTTCCAGCCATCAGTCAAAGTCCTGGTCTCAATATCTATCCTTTCCCCTAATAGATGATTTCTATTTAATGTGCTTACTGAGTTTATTTTCCCCGTGTATGCGGGATTAATAAATATCTCTCCGGATAAAGAAGTTAATTCCAGCTCAAACAAAGAGGGCGGTGATGCCATAGCCAATTCACTACCGTTAATATCATTTTTCATTTGATTGATTTTGCCTACCCCCCTTTCATTAGCGATAGAGAGGACTGGTAATAAACCACAAAGAATAATCAGACCGCTCATGAATGTTAATAATACTTTTTCTGCTTTCATACTTTCTCCTTTACGAGTTCTTTGAATAATTCACCTAACTTAAGTATAATATCCATTATTAATTCATTTAGGTGGAATTCATTATAGCACAAAGAGGCACTAAATTATTCCCTGAAAAAACTTACTTGACAAAATAGTTCTTTGGGATACATAATATTACTGTCTAATAACTTTCAAGGTAACTCACAAAGAACTGACATTCATTTCCATAATTTCGCAAATTGAATTTTGCAATAAAATCCCAAATATATGGTTCGAGGAATTTAACACTTATGGCTAGAGCAACAAAATTACGGGAGAAACCCGAAGAAAAGGAAGTTTCAGAAGAATCCTATTTACTCAATCTAAACGATCTCAGAAACACCAAGAGCGTTGAACTCATGAAAATGGCAAGGGAACTCGAGATTGACGAAGCTTCCCGAATGTCTAAACAGGACATAATCATTGCCATTCTTAAAACGCAAAGTGAAAAAGAAGGCGTCATTTTTGCAGAAGGCGTGCTTGAAATACTCTCAGAAGGATATGGATTTTTAAGATCCCCTAAATACAGCTACCTTCCAGGACCAGACGACATATACGTATCCAAATCGCAGATACGTTCATTTAACCTAAGAACGGGCGATACCGTGGGTGGACAGGTTCGCCTTCCAAGAGAAGGGGAGAAAAATCTTGCCCTACTCAAAATACAGGAAGTAAATTTTGATTCTCCCGAAGTATGTAGAGAGCGTGTAGCCTTTGAGAACCGCGTTCCGCTTCATCCTGAAGAAAAAATCGACTTAGAATACGATCCTAAAGAATTTTGCAGCAGGGTACTGGACTTATTTATTCCGATCGGTAAAGGCCAGAGAGCCGTAATTGTTGCACCACCAAGAACGGGAAAAACAATATTGCTCCAGAGAATTGCAAATGCAATTACGCAAAATAACCCTGAAGTAGTGCTAATTGTCCTGCTTATTGACGAGCGCCCTGAGGAAGTAACCGACATGGACCGTTCTGTTAACGGAGAGGTGGTAAGCTCTACCTTTGATGAACCTGCCCAGAGACATATACAGGTTGCCGACATGGTGATTGAAAAGGCAAAGAGACTTGTGGAGCACGGAAAGGACGTTGTTATTCTTCTGGACAGCCTTACAAGGCTCGCTCGCGCAAGCAACACCGTTAGCCCCTCCAGCGGTAGAGTGCTTTCAGGAGGTATGGAGGCAAACGCACTTCAGAGACCAAAGAGATTTTTTGGTGCGGCCAGAAATACCGAAGAAGGCGGCAGTCTTACGATTATAGCAACTGCGCTAATCGACACAGGCAGCAGAATGGACGAGGTTATTTTCGAAGAATTTAAAGGAACCGGAAACATGGAATGCTACCTCGACAGAAGGCTCGCCGACAAAAGGGTATTTCCCGCGATTGATCTTCAGCGCTCAGGAACCAGAAAGGAAGAGCTTCTGTTAAGTGAAGAGGTGCTCAATAAAGTTTGGCTTTTAAGAAAAGTACTTAGCCCTATGAATACAACTGAGGCTATGGAATTTTTGCTGGATAAGATGAGCGGCACCAAATCCAATAAAGAATTTTTCAATATGATGAATCAGTAAGACGACATATATTGCAAGAATTTCTTCTTTGAATCCACTCTATTTAATAACCCTGTAGCTTTAAGACCGTCTAGCTTTCTAGAGATATTGCAAGATTTAGATCGTAAAGATATTCTATCACACAATGTCTATGTCTCTTATTCCATCAACACTTAAGTTCTTGCTGTTATTAACACTGATACCCATAGCCCAAACATTCGGGCAGGGGGACCCTCTATACAGAAGAGAAGCAAGGTTCCATCCTGTAGTTGCCCGGAACGCTATGGTAGTTACTGAGAGCAAATACGCTACCCAGGCGGGATTAAAGGTATTGGAAGAGGGTGGAAACGCTGTAGACGCCGCGGTAACTATTGGATTTACATTAGCAGTTACATTTCCGAGGGCGGGGAATTTGGGCGGAGGCGGTTTCATCCTTATCTATCTTGAGGATTCCAACCAAGTCCTATCCATTGACTACAGAGAAAAGGCTCCTGAAAAAGCAAGCCAGGACATGTTCCTGGACGTGAAGGGAAACGCGGACAAGGAGAAATCCAGGCACAGCATATTATCGGTAGGGGTGCCCGGAACTGTGGCGGGGCTCACATTGGCACTTGAAAAATATGGCACTATTTCCCTAGAAAGGGCTCTTCAGCCCGCAATCGAATTAGCCCAAAGGGGCTTTACGGTAGACCGTGAGCTTAGCAAATCTCTTGCTCAGGCAAAGGGCCGGATGGAGGGCTCAAGAGCAAGCATGGATATATTCTATAAAAAGGGAGGGGAGCCTTACTCGGATGGCGAAACCCTTATCCAAAAAGATTTGGCCTGGAGCTTAAAGCAAATTGCCGAAGACGGATCCGAAGCATTTTATAACGGAGCGATATCCAAAAAGATCGACTCTTTTATGAAACAAAACGGCGGATTAATAACGTCTCGTGATTTAAAAAATTACAAAGCCCTAATACGTAGGCCTGTAGAAGGCGAATATAGAGGATATGAAATTTATTCCATGCCCCCCCCAAGCTCAGGCGGAGTTCATCTGATCCAGATGTTAAATATCCTAGAGCAGTTTCCTCTATCATCTTTCGATCATAACACAGCTAAAACAATACACATTTTAACCGAAACGATGAAGTATGCTTACGCCGACCGCTCAAAGCACCTGGGTGATCCGGATTTTTCTCCAGTACCGGTCTCAGGACTTACCTCAAAGAAATACGCCAAAGCTTTAAAAGAAAAAATAGACCCGGAGAAATCCACCCCTAGCAGGGAAATATCTCCCGGGAAACCGATTATAAATGAAGGGAGTAATACAACTCATTTCTCTGTAATGGACAGCTACGGAAACGCCGTCTCAAATACATACACATTAAATTTTAGTTATGGCTCTAAAATTACCGTTCCCGGTACAGGCATCCTCTTAAACAACGAAATGGATGATTTCTCAGCCAAGCCCGGCGCACCAAACGCTTTTGGTTTAGTCGGCGGGAAATTCAATTCGATAGCCCCGGAAAAAAGAATGCTTAGCTCCATGAGTCCTACAATTGTAATGAAAGAAGGGAAACCTTTTCTTATTACAGGAAGCCCCGGAGGAAGCAGGATTATTACCACCGTGCTCCAGATAATATTAAACGTCATTGATTTTGATATGAATATCTCTGAGGCTACCAATGCTGTCAGAGTGCACCATCAATGGCTTCCTGACGAGTTGAAAGTAGAAAGGGGGCTAAACGAAGACACGATCAATATACTGCGGGAGATGGGGCATAAAGTCGAAATAGGCAATACGATTGGCGTAGCCGAGAGTATTATGAAAACCGGGGATTATCTGTACGGCGCCTCTGATCCCAGAAGACCGGGCGGGTCAACTGCGGGATATTAGTTGGTTATCTCAAGCATCCGTTCAATTGATCTTTTTGCTTTAAGCGCGGTATGATGAGGGACTTTAACTTCATAAATGTCCTCTTCCAAAGACCTTAGAACCTTATCAAGCGTAATCATCTTCATATATTTACAAATGGCGCTCTCTCTTGCGGGATGAAAAATTTTGTCCGGACTGTCTTTTCTTAGCCGGTGCAGCATCCCGGTCTCAGTCGCAATAATAAATTCTTTAGACGGGGATTCTTTAGCATGTTTAATCATTCCACCGGTAGAGAGGAATTTTATATGCCCATTTCCATTTGCGGGTGAGCCGGTTTCCGCATGATACATTAGATTCGTCGTGCATCCGCATTCGGGGTGTATTATCATCTCGGCATCGGGGTGTGAATGCTCCATCTCGTCCAGATCCTGCTTCCTTATCCCGGCATGCACATGACATTCTCCAGGCCAAACGTGAATCTTTCTGTCCGTTACCTTAGCGGCATAGGCCCCCAAAAACATATCGGGAAGAAACAGAATTTCCTTTTCCTTAGGTACCGAGTTAACAACCTTAACAGCATTAGAGGATGTACAGCAATAATCACTAAGGGCTTTTACTTCCGCGGTGGTATTAACATAGGAGACGACCACGGCATCGGGGTTTTCTTCCTTCCATTTCTTAAGTTGATCCGCATTTATAGTATCGGCCAGTGAACAACCTGCTTTCTCATCAGGGATCAGCACTTTTTTATCAGGTGATATTATTGAGGCGGTCTCTGCCATGAAATGAACGCCGCAAAACACAATGACATCGGCCTCAGTATTAGCAGCTTCCTGCGAAAGCGCTAGAGAATCCCCCGTAAAGTCCGCTATATCCTGGACTTCGGGAAGCTGGTAATTGTGGGCTAAAATCACGGCATTCTTTTGTTTTTTTAACCTTTTTATTTCTTCTTCAATTCTATTTTTATCTTTCATTTATCCATTTTGTACTATCAAAGATTTAAGAGGGTAAGTATACCATATAGAGTCCTATGTCTAAAGCCGGAGAAGAATGAGTAATAGCCCCAACCGATATGAAATCTACGCCGGTTTCCGCAACTTCCCTGAGGGTATCCAGCGTAATACCCCCGGATGCTTCTGTAATAGAGCTGCGGCCTACAATACTCACCGCCTCTTTCATCATTTCAACGCTCATGTTATCGAGCATTATTATATCAGCTCCCGCTTTAAGGGCTTCTCTTACTTCATGAAGATTAGAGGTCTCAACTTCAACTTTGAATTTGCTCTGGTGTTTACTACGAACAAACTCTACCGCCCTTGAAATGCTCCCTGCAAAACTTATATGATTGTCTTTAATTAATACCGCGTCATATAAACCAAAACGATGATTGCACCCGCCGCCAACCGATACGGCATATTTATCCAATAATCTAAGCCCGGGGGCTGTTTTCCTTGTATCGAGTATCCGGGCCCGATACCCGCTTATTGCCTCTACATATTTTGATGTAGCAGTTGCTATGCCGGACATTCTTTGGAGAAGATTTAACGACAGACGCTCGCCTGAAAGCACAGCGCGTACCGCCCCCTTAATCTCTAAAATTTCATCTCCGGGCTGGACAGGCTCTCCGTCTTTGTGTTTTTGAGCAAGAGTAACCCCAGGATCTAATTTTTGAAAGACCCTTTGCGCTATGGGAATACCCGCAATGATACCCTCTTGTTTTGCGATTATTTGAGCTTCACAAGTATCATCAGAAGAAAAAATTGCATCAGTTGTCACATCACCTGATCCCAGATCTTCTTCTAGCGCATTTTCTATTATGAGATCAACTTTTTCCCAATCCAATTCGATATTTTTCATATTTTATATCAATTAAACCCCTACAAATGAAGGTTCTTTCCCTTTTTTATAAACTGTATGAGTTTTCCATTTATCATTTTCCCCAGGATAATCCTCTCTTATATGCACCCCTCTTGTCTCTTCTCTGACCAGAGAAGACCTTGCTATCAGAAGGGAGATATCAAGAACCATTTCAAGCTTATGCTTGTAATGTCCTGATAGCTTATCGAGTGACGTTGAAACACCTTCTATTTCACTAATTGCACTCAATATTTCGCTACTGTTTCGAACAATTCCTACATTTCGGTTCATAATATCCGCAATTTTTGCCTTATAATCCAAGAACAACTTCAACTGTGTATCCGAAGATTCATAATGGCATTCATCAATATTGAGTTCTGCCAGAAAGTTAGAGGAATCATCTTCATCATTAGCAGTTTGTATAGCTCCGTCAACCGCCCTCTTTGCAAAAACCACACACTCAAGAAGTGAATTGCTGGCCAATCTGTTAGCGCCGTGCACTCCTGTGCAGGCAACTTCTCCGCATGCAAAAAGGCCCTTAATATTTGTCTCGCCCTGAAGCCCGGTTCTTACACCGCCTATTGTATAGTGCGCAGCTGGAGCCACGGGGATTAAATCCTTTGTTATATCAAGACCATACCCCTGGCAGAAATTGTAAATGTTTGAGAACTTGCTTTTAATGTAATCTGAATCCATATCTCTTAAGTCTAAATAAACGTGTTTCTCTCCCGCCTTTTTCATCTCAAGGAAAATTGAGCGGGAAACAACGTCTCTTGGGGCAAGCTCAGCAAGCTCACTATACTCGGTCATGAATCTTTTCCCTTCACTATTTAGAAGATACGCCCCCTCGCCTCTTAGTGCTTCACTTATCAAAAAACTCTCTCCTTGCTCCATGTAAAAAGCTGTCGGATGAAATTGTACAAATTCCATATCAGTTATTTCTGCCCCCGCGTCATAGGCCAGAGCTATACCTTCGCCGATTGATCCTTTAGGATTGGTCGTTCTTTTATAAAGAGCGGAAGCCCCGCCAGTAGCAAGTATAGTGGACTTAGATAAGATCAAAGAAGGATTAAATTTATGATCGAGGGCAATAGCTCCAAAACAGCTTTGATTATCGGAAACAAACTGAACTACTCCCGTATTTTCAAACTTCGTAATTGCGGGATTATTTTCAACAGCAGCAATTAGAAATCTGACCATTTCTCTCCCTGTTGAAGTTCCCCCGGCGTGAAGAACACGTCTTTTCGTATGTCCTCCCTCAAGACCTAGCTCAAGCCCGCCTTCTGCCGTATCAAATTCCATTCCGAGAGCTATTAAATCCATGACCCTATCCTTACCCTCTTCAACAAGAATCTCTACCGCCTTAGTATTGCAGAGTCCCCTTCCGGCTCTGAGCGTATCTTCAATATGAAACCAGGTTGAGTCCTCAGGATCAATAGCGGCAGCTATCCCTCCCTGAGCCCAAAACGAATTACTCTCTTCAATAGTGGATTTGGTAAGCAGGGTTACCTTGCCGAACTTTGATGCATAAAGTGCCGCATAGAGACCCGCGAGCCCGCTTCCAATGATTAAAAAATCTGAATGGATTTCCGTCAACTCTTTTCTATTCATATTGAAGTTTCTAATCCGCTTAAATAGATTGTTGTGTATTTCAGTCTTGAAACCAAGGCTAGAGAATAGCTTACCCGTTAGCAATGGAATTAAAGATAGCTGCTTTAATATCCTCAATCCTTTCCGTATCTGTAATTTTCTTCCCTCTATCGTCAACGACATAAAAAGCATCAACAACCTGATCTACCTTAGTTGAAATTTTGGCATATTCGATTGATAAATCGAGATCTTTAATTGTTTTAGTAATATCAAATAACAACCCGCCCCGATCATATGTGTAAACGTCGATTATCGTAGCTTGATCAGAAGACTCATTGTCTACTTCAATACGCGTTGGGTACTGAGGAATAGCTTTACCGTAGAGCGATTTATCTTTTTTCCTCTTTGCAACAAGCTTTTCTAAATCAAGCTTGCCCGACAATACTCCGTTTAAATTTCTATCCAGTTTCTTTAATATTTCATCTTCCCTGCCACTGGACTTGCCAAGTCTGTTCACATAAAAGACATCCAAGATCCTTCCATCACTCCTGGTTGCAATCCTGGCCCCAAGAACATTTAAGCCGCTAGCCCTTATAACTCCACAAAATCTTGAGAATATTCCTGGCTCATCTATTCCCCAAACAGTAAGCTCATCAAATTCCTGATTCGGATAAAACGACAGATCAAATCCTATTACTCCTCTTGATTTATTTATAAATTCAACGTGGCTTGCAATTTTGCGGGGGGAGAATCCAAGAAAATATGAATCAGGCATCTTAGACAAGATATTTTTTACGCTTTTTTTAGCTACCTTTTTCTCTAAAATTTTTGTTACATCCTCTGTTACCCTTTTTAGCCTATCTTTAGGCTCTTCCTTTTTGAACTCGCCCTGCTCTAAAATATTTACAGTCCTAATATATAGCTCTTTTAACAGCATCCCCTTCCAGTTGGTCCAGACATCCGGCCCTACTGATCTAACATCAGCAAATGTTAGAAGATAAAGCAAGGATAGCGTCTCTAAGGTTTTAACGGATCTTGCAAATCTCGCAATTAAGCTAAAATCGTGAATATCCCGCCTCTGAGAGAAATGCGTCATAATCAAATGGTGTTTAACCAAGAACTCCAGCTGTTCACTATCTTCTCTGGACAAGCCCATTCGCTTAGAAATTTTAGGGATCATAGCCGCTCCCTTTTGGGCGTGGTTTCTTCCCTCACCTTTACCCATATCATGAAATAGGCAGGCAAGATAGAGAACATGCCTCTTCATCACGGACTCAGCAGTCTTGGTTAACAGCGGAAAGTCTTCATCATATTTATAATTGATAAGATTTTCAATCTCCCTTACCATAAATATTGAGTGAACATCCACGGTGTATACATGATAGGCGTCGTGCTGGCCCATACACACTATTTTGCCAAATTCGGGAATAAAGTAGCCTAAAAGCCTAAGTCTATTCATTTCAAAAAGGGTATCGGCAACATTCTTGCCTTTTTTAAGAATCCTTAAAAAAGAAGCGTTAAGTTCCGGGTTGGTTCTTACACTATCATCGATTGTGGTAAGACTCACCGACTCTCTAATCAATTCAATGAGATAACGGCTCATTTTTATTTCATGCTTGTCAGAATATTCGAAAGCCCTCATTAAATTGGCCGGGTCTTTTTTTAAAAGATCAGCATTTGAAACCGACAACATGCCGCCCTGAATTATAAAATCGTGTTCCAGATGTACGGTTTTGGGCGCTCGAATCTTTACTCTGGGTTCAGCCACGCATTTCTCTATAAGCCTGTTGGACTGCTCCCTTATTTCGTTTGCCCTTAAATAATATATCCTCATAAATCTTTCTACCGCGGGCAGCTCCGCGTCTTTAAAACCTAAGAATTTCGCAATTTTTTCTTGAAACTCAAAACCCAGTCTGTCCTCTCTTTTGTTAGACAGATAATGGAGCTCGGATCTGATTAATAGAAGAAAATTAAGCCCCTTCTCCAAGGTTCTCAATTCCTTTTCCAGCAATATTCCTTTTGGAAGGAGCTCCGTTAAGCTCTTAACTTTAAATTTAGCCTGCGCTATCCATAGCGCGTAGTGGATATCTCTAAGCCCGCCTTCACCTTCTTTTACGTTAGGTTCGATGAGATAAATTGATCTTCCGAACCTATTGATTCTCTCTTGATTTTCTTCAATTTTGCTTTGAATAAATTTAGATGAAATACTTGGAAGCAGATCATTAAAAAGTCTCTTGTCAAAATCTTTATAAAGCTCTTTATCTCCAAAAATAAAGCGGCTGTCCAAAAGTGATGTGAGAATAGTCGTATCCTCATCTTCCTCTACGGAAAGCTCCAAACATTCATCAATTGTTCTTACACAATGACCCACCTCGAAATTCAAATCCCAAAGGAGATAAAGCAGTTTTTCGGTAACCTCTTTTGCAAAGGACTTGTTGCGCGGTTTATAAAGAAACATAAGGTCTATATCTGAATAGGGACAAAGCTCGTTTCTACCATATCCTCCCAGCGCAACTATTGCTACATTTTTTAGATCTTTAAAACCTTGCTGGACAAGTGCTTGCTTTATTAATTTGTCCACAATCTCTGATCTTTTTTTAGCGAGAATGCTCCCTGATAACGCCTTGTCGCGTTTAGCTTTTTTAGTATGGAGATCCCTAAGCTCGTTTTCTTTACGGATAAGTCTGAGCTTTATATTCTTGCTTAGTTCACTTGTCTCTAAAGCTAAATTATCTGCCTTCTTCATTTCTCTTCCTAATTATAGCTATAATTTTACGCTAATAGACAAACCGTCCCTAATTGGTATGATCGTAGTATAAAAACCCTTATGAGACATAAGAAGTTCCGTAAATCCTCTTACTCCCTCTGTAGGAGGCGAGTTATCTTGGGATAAAACTCTGCCGTGCCATAGCACATTGTCTGTAATAAACAGTCCTCCGGACCGTAATTTGTTATATGCTCTATCTATTATTTGAGGATAGTCTTCTTTCTCTATATCATTAAAAATGATATCAAACTCCCCTGAAATTTCGTCTAAAATCAGAGCACCGTCCTCAAGATGAATTTGTATTCTGTCTTGGAACCCTCCGCGTTTAAAAAATTGTCTAGCAAGATCTATGTTCTCCGAAGATAAATCAGTAAAAACTACCTGACCATCTTCGCCCACAGCTTTAGCAAACCAATAAGCGGAATAACCAAAACCAGACCCTAATTCTAATACACTCTTGGCGTTAATAGTTATTGCAAGCTGATAAAGAAAACTCCCAACCTGCCGGCCTACTATTGGGAATTCCTTCTCCCGGGCCAATCCCTCCATATCTGAAAGAACATCGTCTACATTTGGGACAAGAGTGTCTAAATAATCATCAATTTCGGGGTTTACTATATTAATGTCTATTTTATATGCGCTCTCTATTCTTTCTTGAAATCTACAAAAGTTTCTTCAAAGTTGCCTCGTTGATTTTCAACCCTGGCCATAACAAAAAGTAAATCAGACAGGCGGTTTAGATATATTAGAACATTCTCACCTATCTCTTCTTCTTCCATTAATTTAACAACCTTTCTCTCGGCTCTTCTGGACACAGTTCTCGCAAAATGAAGATACGATCCAGCGGTATTACCGCTAGGGAGAATAAACTCTTTAAGGGGCTGAAGCTCCTCGAGACATTTGTCAATCGCGGCCTCAAGATTCTCTACGCTTTCTTTACTTACTCTTGGAACCTCAATGTCAGGGGGACTCGCCAGATCAGCGCCCATTATAAATAGATCATTTTGAATTATGATCAATAAGCTATTAATCTCGCCGTCCACTCCCTGAGAACGAATGATGCCTAGCACGGCGTTTAGTTCGTCCACATCTCCGTATGAATCCACTCGGAGCGATGCTTTACTAACCCTGGCTCCGCCAACAAGTGATGTGAGGCCCTGGTCTCCAGTCTTAGTATAGACTTTTGTTATTCTCGTTTTTGCCATTGTGAAATTCTAACCGAAGGGGTAATGCGGTTCAAACATGGGCTTGCTGTTTGCAGCTTGCTGTTGGCAAAAGGATTAAAACTTAAGAAACAGAGAGAAATTCTAATTTTCCGATAAGTTAGGACGAAAAACTAGAATTTCTCTTTGGCAGATTATTAATATGTATTCTGTTTGAATGGGCAAAATCTATCCGGTTTTCTTCCATTCAAGCGCAGAATCAACTAAATCCACAATATGATTTTTTGGAAGGGCCCCGACAATACGCTCGAGAACCGCCCCATTTTTAAAAACTATAAGAGTTGGGATACTCCTGACATCATATGCTGATGGAGCGCCGGGATTTTCATCTACATTGAGCTTCCCGACCTTCACTTTACCTTCGTAATCTTCCGCAATCTCTTCAATAGCCGGTGCCAGCGCTCTACACGGACCACACCACTCAGCCCAGAAGTCTACTAGAACCGGAATCTCAGAATTGAGGACTTCGGATTCGAAATTATCGTCATTTAGAACTATTGTTTTATTCATTATATTACCTCCCTGAATTCATAAGCTGCTTGCCTACTTAGATAATGGTCTATCCAAAAAGGATTCAGAGGCTATCTTAATTACCTAGTGAAGAGCCTGTCCTGAGCACAGTCGAAAGTGCTCAGAATGACAAGGCATAAGCTGTCACTCTAAATGAAACGAAGGGTCTAATATAATAAAAAACGAGATTCTGAAATAAATTCAGAATGACATAAAAGCGAGATTCCCGATTAAAACATTCGGGAATGACGGTATTTTTAGGCGGTATTAAGCTTTATATTCTGTATTATGTATCCTGCGTTATTCCTACAAGCTTCACAATAGCAAGCAGTATAGAATATCCATATGTTATACTTAATCTAAAACTGATTGAGTCGGGATATTGCAAATGGAACTACCGGAACTAGATATAAAAGACGTAGCTAATCTTGAGAGTTTTTCAGGGATAGTGCCCCTTTTCCCACTTTCTTCCGTAGTATTTTTCCCCAATACTCTCCTTCCTCTCCATATATTTGAGCCAAGATATAAAGAAATGGTAAATGCAGCTATAGATAATGAGAAAATAATAGGAATGGCGCTACTTAAGCCCGGGTGGGAAAGTGATTATTACGGCAATCCCGATGTATATGATGTGATCGGCATGGGAAAAATAGTTAGCTCTGAAGTGTTTGAAGATGGTAAAATCAATATAATCCTCTACGGATTAAAAAGAGCGAGAATACAAGAAATAATAACGGATCGGCCGTATAGACTCGCCCGGGTAAGCATTATGGATAATAACCCTGACACTAAGGATGATATATACAGAGGCAAAATAGAGGAACTTATATATAAGTGGAATCTTTATTTAAATGAAAAGCAGAAAGCACATAGAATCAACATAAATACAAAACTTCCTCTAGAAAATCTTACAGATGCTTTGGCCGGTTTTATTTTTTCTAATGTTTTTGACAAGCAGAGACTCTTGGAAGAAACAAATGTGCTCAAAAGAGCAGAAATCATAATTGCCGATTTACAAACAAGGCTTGAGATTGTATCTATAACTTCTCAGAAGAGAAAGAAGATAATGGAGAAGAGAAACCTGAATTAAATTACCCGCTAAGCAAAAAATCTAAGACCAGCTTGTCCACTTCTTCCTGTCTTTCTCTCCAGAACCCGTGACCCACCCCGGTAAAAACTTTTAATTCGGAATCAGGAATACGATCGGAAAGCTCTTTTGAGCGCTTGGGAGATGCGATAAGATCACCTTCCCCAAGCATTATAAGCGTTGAGGCGCTGATTTGATTAAGCTGCTCACGCGTATTATGCCCCTCACATGCAAAGCTCTGCCCTATGTAGCCTTTAAGCGCCTCGGGATCTTCGGGCACTAAAGACATAGCCTCTTTTATAGTCCCTAGATTTTTCTCTATATACTCTCTCGTATAGCCGAGATAAAGCGCCATAAGCCAGACAGCTTTGGTGCCCTGTTTAGTCGCAATTTCTCTTCCCATCCGAAGAATTTCATTCCCCACCTCATCGCGTGAGGCGGATGAGCAGCCTAGAACAAGCTTTTGTACTTTTTCAGGATGTTTAATGGCTAACCACTGCCCTATCATTCCGCCCATTGATTTCCCGACAACGTGGGCTGATCCGATACCAAGCTCATTCATTAATAAGGCTGTATCGTGCGCCATATCCTCAGTTGAGTACCGTGTTTCAGGCTTATCCGATTTTCCCGACCCTCTGTTATCAAAAACAACAACCTTGAAATGTTTTGAGTATATCGGGACCTGTGTTGCCCAGCTCTGAAGCTGGCCCCCCAGCCCTCCTATAAGAATTACAGGATCGCCTTTGCCATAAGTTTTATAATAAAGTTTTACTCCATTCACATGCGCATAGGGCATCGTCTACAAATCTCCTAAATTCAAATCCTTTTCGATTCCAGATATTCCTGAAGTATAAAAACCGCAGCCATCTTGTCTATTACCTTCTTTCTTTTTTTTCTACTGAGGTTGGCCTCTATAAGCTTTTCCTCAGCGTTAACAGTGGAGTAGCTTTCATCCCAGAACACAACGGGCAACGAGAAAGCCTCCTTTATTTTGTCTGAGAACTTTAAAATCTGATCCCCTCTTTCGCTGACGCTCCCGTCCATCTGATAAGGAACGCCGATAAGAATCTCCCCCGGCTTATACTCTTGTATTAAGGCATTAAGCTCACTTAAGTCCTGTTTTAAATCTCTTCTCTTAATGGTAGTCACGCCGTTAGACGTAATCCCAAGCTCATCGCTTACCGCGACGCCGATTGTTTTAGTCCCAACATCAAGTGCTAATGTTCGCATATTTTAAACACCCGTTCTAAAAATAAAGTGTACGTATCATATCCAATGCAACTATAAACAAGAAGATCGCAAAGATTTTCCTTAACCTCTCCTTGCTAAGATGGTTAGCAAGCCTTACCCCCTGAGGGGCCATAATTATTATGGGGACTATCATAACAAGTACAGCTGTTAAATCCATATAGCCTAAAGAAAATTCAGGTCTGCCTTGAACTCCGATACCGTTTATAACTGACCCTGTTGCTCCAATAATACTAATAAAGAGACCTCCCGCAGTAGCAACCGCTATTGAGCGGTGAATAGGGTATCCAAACGCGGTGAGCACGGGGGTGGTGAAACTACCTCCGGTAAGTCCCATCATCATTGATAAAGAGCCTACAATGAGCGCCGAGAAGGCTTTTATTATAACACCTGGGAATTCTTTAGTGATTTTGAACTCGCTGTTGGTAAAAAACATCTGTACGGAAACAATAAGAATTACTATTGCGAATACTTCCTCTAAAAACCGGCTCGACACATACCGCATTACGAATATACCTATGAGTACTCCTATCACTAGCGCCGGGACCCATCCCTTTAGAAAATTTAAATCTAACTTGCCGGCTTTATACTGCGCTCGTGAAGCCATCACCGAGGAAGGAATAGCAAGCGTAAGAGAAGTTCCGGCAGCCACATGCATCAGAATGTCTGCGTGAATTCCGAATAGAGGGAAAAGAAATAAAAATATGGGTATCCGGACAATACCCCCTCCGACTCCGAATAAACCGGCGATGAAGCCCGAGAATATACCCGCGGCCAGAAGGCTGAAAATGTAGGTAACCCAATGAAACTCCATAAGCTAATATATTAGTTCAACGGAGCCCACATACCAAATTTCGATAAATTCTCTGTATGGCTTCGCTAAGATTTGAATAATCGATTTCTGTAGTTTGTGATCCTGACTCATAATACAAAGCCACATCTTGTGATGTATAGGTTTTAATCCTGTTTTTCCACCCCGGGATCCAGCGCTTCTCGCCTCTCTCGGAAGGAGAATTACTTACACGTCTAAGCAGAACTCTATTTGCTCCCGCTGCAAATTCTTCAAGTGCCGGCAGTCCTTCTTGGGTTCCCTCCATGCCCTCAAGCACTTGAAGCAACCCCCATCCCTGCCCATTATAGCGCTCCGTCTCCAAAGTACCCTCACCCTTAAAATTCACATAGTCTATAAGCACGTATATTCCCATAGGGGAGTTGGCTACCCGGTAAAACTGTTTTTTTATATGCTCTCGTGATCCCCCGGGAGCCGCTTTTAAGATTTTGGGCAGACTCTTCTCTAATCGCCCTGCCATAAAGAGCGATTGCTGAGGAATTGTTTTGAGCAGGAACTGCCTTAAAGAAACCATCTGAGGGGTTTGGAAATCACTGTAAAACTCTTGCCGGGAGTCCCAGGGAAGATCAAATGAGGGCATCTCCTCCATCCATTCCGGTGGATTAGCGCCCTGGGATTTTATAAATTCATATACTACAGGGAATATTTCGTAGAAGCGGTATTGCTTATCTTTGGGGTACCAGATGAAATGACCTATGCCTAAAGACGCAAACTCCTCACCCTCGTTCCAGGTAGTGAGGTTTTCTACCTTCCCCGCCCCTTCATTGATGAAAATGAGCTGACCGATTTTCTCAAGTTCTTCATCTGAAACGGAAAGGCAATTCGTATCGCAGGCTGATATAAATAGCGCTAAAATGAAAACCAGGCTTAATTTCGTGAAGATATTATGCATATAGTATGAAACTATCCTTTAGTCTATTCTTAATTTCCCATAGGAAAAGAGCTTTAAATTAGTATATACGAATAGTTAGAAATAGTAGACCAGGTTGGGGGACTACTTGTAAGAATGGCTCTTTAAGAGAACCGGATCCGTGATCCGTTCAAATACTTCGCGGCACCTATCGCATTCAAATCTAATCTCAGTTGGAGGGTGACTGATCCCGGTTCCTACAAGAATCCATCCCCAAAAGGAATAGCTCGGCTTAGGAACTACCCAAGCGTGGTCTTTGGTATATCCGCATCTGCAAGTTTTCTGATTATTTTGATCTGTGCTCATAGTAGATTTGAAGCCGCTATTGTACCAGCTTGATTACCCTTATCAAATCGACAATTATTCTTCTGATACGGGAACAGTGCGCCGCATTTTCTTTATTTCACCCTGACGCTTTTTAGATTCAAGGCGTTTCCTTTTTGATCCTTGGGTCGGCCTGGTCTTGCGTCTGGGTTTTGGTTCTTTCGAGGCTTCCCGGATTAGCTCAATCAAACGGGAAATTGCATCTTTACGGTTCTTCTCCTGGGAGCGGAAACCCGAGGCTTCAAGAACTAATACATTTTCTTTGGTCACCTTGCTGCCCGCTAACTTGATCAACCGCTCACGAATCTTGGGAGAAAGATTTACAGAGCCCGCTATATCAAACTTAAGCTGAACAGCGGTAGAAACTTTATTTACGTTTTGACCGCCGGGGCCTGATGATCGAATGAAGTCGAGTTCAATCTCTTCTTCATCTATTGATAGATATGGCGTAACTTGAATCATTATATTCAATCATAAGTTCAAAATAACATTTTTCAAGTCAGTAGCTACAGAGAATTGCAGCGGTTAGTAATTTCTCAGGCCGGACATGCCGCCCAGCCTGAGAGTATTTATTTTCAGTTTGTTTCAGAATATCTAGAGATCGTATCCGGACTCCCCATGATCGGACACATCAAGTCCTTGCATCTCTTCTTCTACAGTAACCCTGAGGCCAACAAATACATCAAGGAATTTGAGAATAAAGAAAGACAGTATCCCAGTGTATATGATTGCAACAACGGCCGCGAAGAACTGCACTTTGAGCTGATTAGGAATGTTCAGATCCTCTATAGTGCCGCCCAATGAAACTGAAGCGAAGAAAGAAACCAGGATGATTCCCACAAATCCTCCCACACCGTGAACACCTACAACGTCAAGAGCGTCATCGTATTTGAACTGATACTTTATCCATGTTGCAGCTACGAAGGCTACTATAGCGGCTACAAAACCTATGGCAATCGCACCCATTGGGCCGACTGTACCCGAGGCGGGAGTAATAGCGGCAAGACCCGCGATAGCGCCGGTAGCAAAACCAAGAGCACTTGGTTTTCCGACTTTTATCCACTCAATAGCTATCCAGGTAAGCGCGGCTACACATGGAGAAATTTGAGTCACGACTAAAGCCATAGCGGCTTGACCGTTAGCGGCAAGAGCGCTTCCACCGTTAAACCCGAACCACCCTACCCAGAGCATTCCTGTGCCGATAAGCGTCATAGTCATATTGTGAGGTGGGGTAGGTAATGGATAACCTCTTCTTTTGCCTACAAGTATTGCGGCTACAAGCGCGGCTACACCGGCTGTAATATGAACTACTATGCCTCCCGCAAAATCTAAGACTCCCATATCCCCAAAGAATGAGCCTTCACCGCCCCAAACCATGTGCGCAATTGGGAAATATACCAAAATTACCCAGAGCCCGGTAAACAAAAGCATTGCCGAGAACTTCATTCTTTCAGCAAAAGCTCCTATGATAAGACCGGGTGTAATAACTGCAAAAGTAAGCTGGAAAGCAAAAAATGATAGCTCGGGAATACTCCCTGATAAGGTATCCGGAGTAACACCGTGTAAAAAGGACTTAGCAAACCCTCCGATAAAAGCATGGATATTCAACTCCCCCGCGACCATGCCTGCCGTATCAAACGTGAGGCTGTATCCAAAAAACGTCCATATTAAAGTGACAACTGCGGTAATCGCGAAACACTGCAACAAGACAGAAAGCACGTTCTTTTTGGCAACAAGTCCGCCATAGAACAATGCCAAACCCGGGATCATCATGAACAAGACCAATGCAGTGGAGATCATAATCCAGGTTGTATCTCCTGTATCTAATCCTTCCTGCGCAAAGGCTGTTCCCGGTATAAAGAGTAAAATCGTTAAAAAGGATAGAAAAATCCCTTTAAGGGCTTTGTTAATCATATCTCCATACCTCCATTTACTTTGTGTGTGGGTATTACAAGTTGCAATAGTGATGCCAAGTTAAAAAGACCGGTAACGATTAGTTGTTATAAAATGGATACTAAGAATAAAAATGAATGATTTTGGGAAGTTTGAATAATTAGGAGATCAATTTCTATACAGCTGCTGAACTTAATTTTAGTATTTTTAATAAGCAGAAGCACTTAAGAAGCTCACAAATTAAGCACAGAGAGCTTAAATTTTGTGCAGTTTAGGCAATTAACAACTAATCTCTATTCCGCTAAACTAACCAATACCCTACCCTTTTGTTTACCTTGCAGAATTAGCTCAATATTACTATCCAGCTCGGAAAGAGTTATTTCGGTCGTCAACTGCTCGAGCTGATCAAGCTTCCACTCACTTGAAATTCTGCCCCATATTTGCTGTCTCAGTTTCATCGGACAGTCTTGAGAATCAATCCCAACTAAAGACACCCCTCTTAATATGAAGGGATAAACGTTAATCGGAAGCTCGGCTGAGGCTACGTTACCACAGCAGGTAACAACTCCGAGCTTTTTGGTTGACTTTATCGCTGTCGCCAGTATTTCGCCGCCCACGGTATCTATCACCCCTGCCCACCTGCCCTTTAAAAGCGGCCTTCCCGACTCGTCCTTTGAGTCCTCTCTGCTAATCACTTCTTTTGCTCCGAGATTGAGTAAGAACTGTTCTTGATCGGTCTTTCCGGTAGATGCTACAACTTGATAACCGGCCTTGGCTAAAATACCGACCGCCACACTCCCGACGCCGCCCGTAGCTCCGGTAACCAGTATTTCTCCCATATCGGGGTTAACCCCAAACTCCTGGAGCCTGAGCACCGAGTACGCGGCAGTATAACCAGCTGTGCCGTAAACCATGCTTTCCCTAAGTGACAGGCCTTGGGGAAGCCTCACAACCCAATCAGCCGGGACCCGGATGTATTCTCCAAAGCCGCCCGAAGTATTACAGCCGAGGTCATAGGCGTGTACTATGACTTCTTCGCCAACGCTAAATCTGTCATCACCACTTTCTTCCACCACACCGCAAGCATCGACTCCGGGGGTATGAGGAAAGTTTTTTGTAACGCCTCTATTGCCGGTTGCGGAAAGGGCGTCCTTATAATTGAGTGAGGAATAATGGACTTTAACAAGCACTTCCCCCTGGGGCAGATCACTAACCGTTTTGCTCTTTATATTCCTAACAAACACATTTTTTTCGGTTTCTTCAACTACATATGCTTTAAAAGTCTTATCACTCATTTGAATTTCTCCTAAGAAAGTTATTAAGAATGATGTGGATAGTGTTTATTACTTTTATTATGACCAACTACCGCTAAAAATAAAACAATCTTATGTGATTTAGGGTGATAAGGAATTAAAGGAGCAGCTTAATAGAGGATGCCCGTCAGGTAATACTCCGGATTTAAATATGTATGGACTAATTATCCTTTAAGCATTATTGGATCTTTTCTGCTTCAACATAAATCTTACCGCCTGCATCGGCAAACTCTTTTGACTTTCGCTCCATACCTTCTTCGAGAGCATCATTATCTGAAAGTCCGTGCTCTTCTGCGTAATCCCTTACGTCCTGAGTGATTTTCATCGAGCAGAATTTTGGTCCGCACATCGAGCAAAAATGAGCTACTTTGGCTCCCTCTGCGGGCAGTGTTTCATCATGAAACTCTTTTGCGGTATCGGGGTCAAGAGATAGATTAAACTGGTCGTTCCATCTGAACTCAAACCTCGCCTTGCTAAGAGCGTTATCTCTTATCTGGGCTGCCGGGTGTCCTTTGGCAAGATCGGCGGCGTGCGCAGCTATTTTATACGTAATAACACCTTCTTTAACGTCCGTCTTATTAGGGAGACCAAGATGCTCTTTAGGGGTAACGTAGCAGAGCATTGCAGTACCGTACCAGCCTATAATTGCGGCCCCTATGCCGGAAGTAATATGGTCGTAACCGGGGGCAATATCAGTTGTTAGCGGCCCCAGAGTATAAAAAGGCGCCTCTTGACAATATTCGAGCTGTTTATCCATATTCTCTTTTATCATGTGCATCGGGACATGTCCCGGACCCTCTATCATTACCTGTACGTCGTGCTTCCACGCAATCTCTGTCAATTCGCCAATGGTTTTCAACTCGGCGAACTGAGCCGCATCATTGGCATCGGCAATTGATCCAGGCCTTAGACCGTCTCCCAAAGAAAACGCGACATCATACTCTTTCATAATTTCACACATCTCTTCAAAATGGGTGTAGAGGAAACTCTCTTTGTGGTGAGCCAGGCACCATTTAGCCATAATAGAGCCGCCTCTTGAAACAATCCCGGTCAATCGATTAGCCGTGAGCGGTACATACCTTAATAAAACTCCTGCGTGTATGGTAAAGTAGTCGACCCCTTGTTCGGCCTGCTCGATCAATGTGTCTCTAAAGATTTCCCATGTGAGCTCTTCGGGGCCTCCGTCAACTTTCTCAAGCGCTTGATAAATGGGAACGGTTCCGATTGGAACAGGAGAATTTCTTATAATCCATTCCCTCGTCTCGTGAATATTTTTTCCAGTTGATAAATCCATGATTGTATCAGCGCCCCATCTGCATGACCACACAGCCTTTTCTACCTCTTCCTCAATACTTGAGGTAACGGCTGAATTACCGATGTTGGCGTTAATTTTTACTAGAAAGTTCCGCCCTATTATCATAGGCTCGCTTTCAGGGTGGTTTATATTGTTTGGTATTATCGCTCTACCCTCAGCGACCTCTTTTCTGACAAACTCAGGGGTAATAGCCGAATCAGGGATATTGGCACCAAAATCCTCACCCTTATGATACTTTGCCAAGTCGCCCAGCTGCTCACTGAGCTCTTCCAGGCGCTGGTTTTCTCTAATGGCAATGAACTCCATTTCAGGAGTAATTATGCCCTTTCTAGCGTAGTGCATCTGGGACACATTAGAGCCCGGTTTTGCTTTGAGGGGTTTCCTGATATGCTGGAACCTTATTCCTTCGATTTTGGAGTCAGCTTCACTCCTTTTTGCAAACTCGGAGGAAAAGTTCTCAAGCTCAATTACGTCTCCCCTCTCTTTGATCCACTTCATCCTTAGAGGCTCAAGTCCAAGATGTACATCAATATCTATATTTTCATCTGTATACGGTCCGCTGGTATCGTAAACGGTAATTGAAAGGTTCTTTGGAGATCCTCCGTTAACCGCAAATGAGGGATTTGAATCCTCAAGCTCGATTTCCCGCATGGGAACTTCAATATCGTGAATTTTACCTTTTACATATATCTTTTTAGATTTTGGGAAAGGCTCCCTGGTTATTACACTTTTATCCGGAATCCTTTCAATTTTGGCCCTTGTTCCCATTATATAAACTCCTTTATATACTAACTTCCGACATATATATTAACCCCCGAACCCAAAAAGCACACAAGCAATCTAATGACCACCATAGTATAAAAGTATTGAGCGGAAATCGCAATTATATCTTTGTGTTGTGAATATGAAAGAGTCTAGTAAAATAGACTGTATGTCACAACTTATATTGGCAATTGAATCATCATGCGATGAAACGGCAGCCGCAATCATAGAAGACGGCACAAAAGTGTTATCTAATATTGTTGCCTCTCAGATCGATATTCATAAGGAATACGGCGGAGTTGTGCCGGAGATCGCCTCCAGAAAACACGTTGAGCTGATTTTACCTGTGATAGATAAAGCGATAGTCGAAGCCGGGATTGAAAAAGAAGAGATAAGCGCAGTAGCTGTTACCAAGGGTCCCGGGCTGATCGGCGCTCTAATGGTAGGGCTTTCAACCGCAAAAGCAATCGCTTTTGGACTCGGTGTCCCGCTTATCGGCGTAAACCATCTTGAGGCCCATATATCGGCTATTCATCTGGAAAACGAGGTCTCGTTCCCGTTTATAGGACTGGTGGTTTCCGGAGGTCATACAAGCCTATATTTAGTAAAAAACTATACGGAGTTTGAACCTATTGGAAAAACAAGGGACGATGCGGCTGGGGAGGCTTTTGATAAAGCCGCTAAAGTTCTGGGGTTACCCTATCCGGGCGGAGTTGAAATAGATAGACTGGCAAAAGAAGGGAGGCGGGAAGCAATTTCTTTCCCTAGACCGTTTATGACCTCTTCTACTCTTGATTTCAGCTTTAGCGGTGTAAAAACCTCAATGGTCTATTATCTAAAAAAGCATCCGAACCCTGATGATAAGGCGCTTAGAGATATATGCGCAAGCTACCAGGAGGCGATTGTAGAGACACTCGTTGATAAAACCCTGATCGCCGTAAAGCAAAATGGAGTTAACAGTGTGGTTATAGCCGGAGGCGTTGCATGTAATTCAAGGCTAAGGGAACTATCGAAAGAAAAATTCCAGAAAGAGAATATTTCTCTATATATACCCTCTCCAATATACTGCACCGATAACGCGGCTATGATCGGGGCTCTGGGAAGTTCTATGTTCCAAAACAAAGAGTCTTCAGAGCTGAACATTACCCCATTTTCCACATCTAGAACCAAATACAAAAGGGGAGACGGCAGTAAAGTTAAAAGCGCCTAAACAAAAAACTCTTTAGCTCACGTAATCAACTACGGCTCTATCGGTTCTGATTTCACCAACAAAATCTACAATCTTTAAGTGCTCCTCATGATTCTGATAAGCATTTAATCCTTCCTCATCATCGAATTCTGAATATAAAACAACATCGAATGCCGCAGGCGAAGGATTGTAGTTAATGCCCACTTCTACAGCTTTTAAAGATTCTATTTTATCTTTTAACGATTCGAGCGATTCTTTTAGCCTCATTGCATTTTCTTGCTTAGTCGCGCCTGCCGCTTCGTGCTTTAGTCTCCACATTACTATGTGCTTAATCATTGTTATCTCCTTATATTTGTATCCATTGAAAAAACATGTTTTTTCCAAATGTATTATTCTTTGATTTTTTACGAGGAGCAAATAAACTTAATATTATCTTATACCAAAAATCTATACAATCTGTGAAAAGATTTGCGTAAGACCCATAAAAGACTTAAGAACACTTCATGAGTAAAGCGGGAGAATCCATAAATTGGCATTAATGGACAGTGAAGAAGCAAAAAAAGGCAAAAAGACTTATGATTTGAAAATCATAAAGTGGCTATTTGGTTTTACCGGCCCATACAGAACATTTATGGCCCTAGCGCTCATATTTATGCTCCTTACCGCTGCGCTTGAGCTAACTGTCCCCTATATCGCGAAATTGGCTGTGGACAAATATATCTACCCCTCATGGAGAATAGCAGAATCAACGGATAAGGAATCAAGCAAGAAGTTAGTCTCAGACATAGAAGAGAAATACTCCTCTTTGGTAGTGTCGCTTGGAGACGGGTCTTTTTTGATTGACATGTCTGAGATCGATAATGCCGACAGGCATAATCTTGAGAAACTGGACCTGGTTTCAAAACAAAGATATCTGGCTATCAATCAAAACGAGCTAAGTGGTGAGAACTATAAAAAAGTAAACACGATAGTCGCTAATAACCAAAGCCTTTTTAAAAAGGCGGGTGTATACGATTACATAAGCTACTCATCTCTGGGCGAGTTAAGCCGCAGCGAGCTTTTAGTCTTAAGGAGTGACGAGATAAAGCAGGTCGTTAGACTCGCGGGTCTATTGTTGCTTTGTCTATTTGGAGTATTTATATTCAGCTCACTCTTTACTTACCTCCTTAACTACTCGGGTCATAAAATAATGCATACAATGAGAGTTAGTGTCTTCTCTCATATAATGAACCTGCCCCAAACTTTCTTTGACAAGAACCCCGTTGGAAGGCTCACCACAAGGGTTACAAACGACGTGAACGCAATAAATGAGATGTACACATCGGTCATGGTGCAGTTCTTTAAAGACATACTCGTGGTTATCGGCGTTTTCGTGGTCATGTTTTATATGAATAAGCAAATCACTGTTTTTGTCTTTCTATTGACCTTGCTAATGTTCATTTTTGCAAGTCTTTTCAGGATGAAACTAAAGACGGTATATAGAGACGTTAGAATATCCATTGCAAAATTAAATGCTTTTGTTCAAGAAAGTGTTAGGGGAATAATTCTCATAAAGCTATACAACAAAGAGATAGAAAACTATGAGAAATTTAAGGGGATAAATAGCGAGAACTACAAAGCTAATATGGATCAACTCTGGGTATATGCCACGTTTAGGCCCTTTATTGAATTTACTAGCGTATTCACAGTTGCTTTTGTTCTCTGGTACGGAGGATTAAAGGTAATAGGACTGGATTTAACTTTGGGCGCGTTAATTGCCTATCTATACTACGTGCGAATGCTGTTCAGGCCGATAATGGAGCTTGCTGAGAAATACAATATATTTCAATCCGCCTCCGCTGCAACTGAAAACCTCTATGAGCTTGCGAATACCACTCCTGAGGGCAATTTGGGAATAAACGGCGGAGAAATTAAGGGAAAACTTGAATTTAGAAATGTGTGGTTCTCATATGACGACAAAGAGTGGGTGCTAAAAGACGTGTCATTTGTATTAGAGCCCGGGGAGACAGTAGCGCTGGTCGGTTTAACAGGTTCAGGGAAGACTACTGTGGTTAATTTGATTCTAAGATTCTATGAAGCCCAAAGAGGGCAGATTTTATTTGACGGGGTCGACATAAAAGATTACAGCCCTGACTTTTTAAGGGAAAATATCTCCGCGGTATTTCAAGATCTCTTTTTATTCGGGAAAAATATTACAGAGGGCTCTGAGGAAAGCAGAAATGAACTCTCGTCTATTAAAAACATTAATCAACTCACCGCGAGAGATAGAAACTCTATATCTTCGGGGGAAAAGCAGCTTGTTTCTATTGGGCAGGCATTTTCAAAAAAAGCAAAATTTATGATTCTAGATGAAGCGACTTCGAATATAGACGCCAATATTGAAAAACGGGTTCAGGAGGCAATTAAAAATACTAGTCATGATACGACAACTCTAATTATAGCCCACAGACTCTCAAATGTGAGAGAAGCCGACAGGATACTTGTAATTCACAAAGGCGAAATATCGGAAACAGGAACTCACTTTACGCTATTAGCGGACAAAGGGATTTACTTTAACCTCTACAATCTGCAAAATGAGATCCGCCGTTTTTCTTCTTCGCAAAATTAAGCTGACCAAACAACAAAATGGAATTCACACCTATCTCAGTAGAAATCGAAGGACTTGTTGAATACTTAAAAAAACGGGAAAAATTTGCTGATTCCGATTTGAATGTAGTAGTTTCCCCCTACCGTATTTCGCCCCTGGGAGCGCACATAGACCATCAGGGCGGCCCCGTGCTGGGTATGACAATAAATGCCGGATCACTTCTAGCTTTTATACCGAACTATGAAAGAAAGGTTCGCCTTTACAGCATGAATTACCCGGGAGTTGTGGAATTTAGTATCGACAACATCAAAACCCCGAGACGTGATGACTGGGGTAGATACGCTATGGGAGCCGCTAAAGTAATCCAAGAGCTAAGACCAATTGAACTGGGATTCACAGGAGCGATAATGGGCGCCTTGCCTGCTAGTGGATTGAGCTCCTCCGCATCTGTGGCTCTTGGATATATTAAAGCGCTTGCATACCTAAATAACCACAATCTCTTAAATGAAGATTATATTGAACTGGACACCGGGATTGAAAACGAATATCTAAAATTACAGAACGGAATTCTTGATCAATCCTCAATTGCTTACGGGAAAAAGAACAGCATGCTATATATAAATACTTTATCCAAAGAGGTTGCGGCTCATTATAGACCGGAATCGGCAGTGGATTTTAAGATTCTTATTTTATATTCCGGACTCGCAAGAGAATTAACATCGTCGGGGTTTAATACACGCGTTGAGGCATGCAACGAAACTGCAGGGCTACTTGGACTTATGGGGGGCTTAAATTCTGCAAAAATTTTCTCAGATATTCCCGAAGAAGTTTATCTAGCACAACAAAAAAGACTTCCAGAGGATTTAAATAAATGGGCAAGACACTATTTCACAGAAGTGGGGCGGGTAAATGAAGCTATTAACGCCTGGGATTGCGGGGAGCTGGAAGAATTTGGGAACTTAATGAATGAATCATCCCGGAGCACGCTTGAAAACTATGACACCGGCAGCCCGGAGATTAAACGGCTTTTTGAAATAACAAGCTCACAAGATGGAGTGTACGGAGCTGCGATCAACGGTGGAGGATATGGAGGCTGTGTGGTAGCATTTGTTAGTAATGAATTTTCTGAGAACTCCGCATCAGAAATACTAAGCACCTACACAAAAGAGTATCCTGAGCTAAAGGAGAAAGCTCAGGCCTACTTTGCAGAACCGGACGACGGACTTAGGCTGTTATGATAAAATAATGCTCGGATATTTAGAACTTATTCGGAGGAATTTTAAATGACTCACAACATTGAAAAGATTAAGATCGCTAACAATAAATATGCCGAGGGATTTGGCAAGAAATCAGATCTGTCAGCCTCTCCCGCAAAGCGGCTTGCAATATTAACCTGTATGGATGCCCGCCTAGAACCTTTAGCTTTTTTGGGATTAGAGCTAGGGGACGCCCACATTATTAGAAATGCCGGCGGCAGGGCAAGTGATGATGCAATACGCTCCCTTGTTATCTCAAATATTCATCTGGGTACAAACGAGTGGCTGGTTATTCACCATTCGGAATGCGGTATGGAAAGATTTACGCAGGAAGAAATGGGGAAACTGTTAAAAGAAAAACTCAATACATTTGAAGGTGATTTCATAAACTGGCTATCTATTTCCGACAGGATTCAAAGCGTGAAAGATGATGTGCTGCATATAAGAAACCATCCACTGGTATCTGAGGATATAAAGTTATCGGGATATTTATTCGATACTAAAACCGGGAAATTAACTGAAGTTATAAAAGTTTAAACCCTAATTAATTAGAACTTGAGGCAGATATAAATTGTATCGTTTCCGGAAACGGGAACCTGGTATGCTCCTCTTTCCCGTCAAGCTCCTCAATGTTGTCGGCTCCAAATTCTTTCAGCCTGGCAATTACTTCAAGCACTACGGTCTCGGGAGTTGAAGCACCCGAGCTTAATCCCACTACCATATCATTTCTAAATACATGGCCATCTAGACTATCAGCCCCTTCAATTAGGTACGCTTTCTCTACGCCGTTAGCCTTTGCCACTTCAACCAAGCGGTTGGAATTAGAGCTCTCAGGAGAACCCATAATGAAAATCAAGTCCGCCTCTTTAGCTAGAGCTTTTACGGCGTCTTGTCTGTTTTGAGTGGCATAACAGATATCAAGCTTCGATGGGCTTACAATATTGGGGAATCTTTCTTTAAGAGCGGACAGGATATCCCTTGTATCATCCACGCTTAAGGTGGTTTGTGTAACGTAGGCTATCTTGTCGGGGTCGGGAACTGTTAATTGCCGAGCTTCTTCTACTGACTCTACAACTATTACTTTATCGGGCGCCTCTCCGCTTGTACCAATTACTTCTACATGATTTCGGTGGCCAATCAAGACTATTGTATACCCCATATTCGCATAGTGCGTAACTTCATTATGAACTTTAGTTACCAGAGGACAAACCGCATCGACAACTTCCAGATTATTCTCACTCGCCTCATTCCAAACCGCCGGGCTTACACCATGAGCGCTAAATATTACTCTTGCCCCTTCGTCCTCTATTTCCTGGAGGTCTTCAACGAACTTAACCCCTTTTTCAATTAGCGACTGAACTACCCGCTTGTTGTGCACAATCGCATGGCGAACGTATATTGGCGGTCCATACATCTCAAGAGCGCGCTCTACAATCTCGATCGCACGGTCAACTCCGGCACAAAAACCTCTGGGTTTCGCAACTATTACTCGCATATGCAAATTCTCCTAATTAATAATAACTAATTCCCTTACTGCTTCATAATAGCAACGAGGACTTATCAGTGATAATACAACTTCTTATTTTAAGCTTTGAGAGTTAACAATATTCTAATTGTGTTTTATATACTAATTTTGTATGATGTACTTATCGGATCACCAAAACGCTTTTTAGTTTAAATTATAAAGGGACAATTGTTAAGATTTTATCGACTTGGAAAGGAGAATACTAATTAAATGAGATTAAAAGATAAAGTAGCGATAATAACAGGTGGATCGTCAGGCATCGGGCGGGCAATAACGCTTGGATTTGTAAAAGAAGGGGCGAAGGTCGTAATTGCCGCTCTTCATGAAGATAAATGCATCGAGGTTCAGCAGGAAGTAAAAGATATGGGCGGCGAGGCTATCTACGATACTCTGGATGTAGGCAATGTAGACGCACATGAAAAATTGATTCATAAAGCTATTGACGCATTCGGAAAGGTGGACATTTTAGTAAATGACGCAGCCTACGCCAGAAGAGAGGAAGTTTTAGAGGTTACTCCCGATAGCTGGGACAAACAGTTAGATATTAGCCTCAAAGGGCTTTTCTTCTTATCTCAACATTTCTCAAAACACATAATAGAGCAAAAAACTACCGGTAGGATAATAAACATCGGCTCTGTAGCCGGAGTAATGGACTTTCATCCGATCTCTATAGCGTATCACGCGGCTAAGGCGGGTGTAATGATTATAACAAAAGTAATGGCCGTTGACCTGGCCAATTACGGAATAACGGTTAACTGCGTAGCTCCGGGATCTATAGCAACGCCTATGTCCTCATCAGAGAACACTGAATACGACGAATACATGACAAAAGGAATACCAGAGGGCAGAAGAGGTAGGCCCGATGATATAGTACCCCCTGCGGTGATGTTTGCTTCAGATGAGGCTCAATATATAACCGGGCAGACGATATTTGTTGAGGGAGGGGCTCTATCTGTTTATCTCGGAAGAGATGAGCCCGATTTTAAAGCATAAGTTATTCCGGATCGAGTATTATATCAGCCCTTTTTTTATGGGCTTCTAAATAAGGCATATAATGGTTATAAAAGATATCTTTTTTCTGAAGCCAGCCCTGGTGGTCTAAATGTCTTACCGTCTCGTCCCGTACGTGCGCTCTTTCTAAAGCTACTTCAGGCGGAACATCAAGAAAGACCTTAAGATCTATTAAACCGTCGAGCTTTACGTTACAGGAGAAAAGGCCTTCCAGAATAATATAATCATAGTCTCTGGCATCAATTTCCAATTCATCGTCGAATTGCCCGTTTGAAAGATTGTAAAGCTCCGTGACTGTATGCGGCTCCCACCTCTTCACTGATTCAAGCGCTTCTTTAATTTTTGGCAGATCATACCATTCAGAGAGATCAATATCGTCTTCCATGATTTTTTCAGTCCATTCGGTCCTGGGAACGACTACAAACAAATCGGTAGGTATGAGTAAAGATTTACTATTAAGCTCCTCCACCATCTTATGAGCCTCGTAGCTTTTCCCGCTCCCTATCATTCCTTCAAAGGCTATAACATAGGGGTGATTCTTTTCTTTATTGAGAATTGTTTGAACAAGTTCTGGTAATTTCATTCCGTACCCTGCAAATATTAAAACCGATTTACGAGAAAAAATAAATTCCTAACACCATAAAGTTTGTTATTGATATATCTGTTCAAAAGTGATATATCAACTGACAAGGTATGTAGGAGGCTACGTATGGCAACCGAGGTAACTTCTGAACACAGGGCTAAAAACGTAATAGCAGGTTGTGTAGGCAACGTTCTGGAATGGTACGATTTCGCTCTTTACGGATTTTTTGCACCTGTTATAGCTAAACTGTTTTTCCCTTCCGATAATCAAATTACCGGGCTGTTAGCCACTTTTGGTATTTTTGCAGTGGGCTTCCTAATGCGCCCGGTAGGATCGGTATTATTCGGTATTATAGGGGATAAACTAGGCCGAAAGAAAGCTCTTGAAATATCAATAGTAATGATGGCAGTCCCTACGACATTGATCGGAGTGCTACCTACTTATGAGACCGCAGGAATCTGGTCGCCAATCTTACTCACCATAATTAGACTTATACAAGGAGTATCGGTAGGCGGAGAATTCACAGGCTCTATTTCATATGTCGTCGAAAACGCTCCCCACCCTCCTCACCGGAGAGGCTTTTACAGCAGCTGGACAGTGTTCAGCTTATTAGGGGGAATCCTTTTGGGATCAGCGATTGCTTCCCTGATCACTACCGTTTTTACCGAAGCTCAAGTACATAGCTTTGGATGGAGGCTTCCGTTCTTACTCGGATTGGTTATAGGAATAATCGGACTATATCTAAGACAGGGTCTGGATGAATCCCCTGCATTTAAAAAAATGAAAGCAGCAGGTCAATTAGCCAAAACACCTATTATAGACGCGTTTAAGTATCACTGGAGAGAAATCCTGACCGTAATCGGCGCTACATGTGTAGGCTCGGTAAATTTCTATATGATTTTTGTCTATATGACGACATACCTATCAACCGAAACACATTTACTTTTATCCTCCGCTCTCGATATTAATATCATCAGCATGATTGTTTTAATGGTTCTGACTCCGGTTATGGGATATCTGTCCGATAAAATTGGCAGAAGACCGGTATTAATTACCGGATGTTTAATAATAGCTATATTCGCATACCCGCTTTTCATTGTGCTGACCAAGGGTCATTTCATATATGATCTACTCGCACAGATCGTCTTTGCAATAGGATTAGCTATGGTGTTTGGCCCGTTCGGAGCTATGATGGTAGAGTTATTCCCGGCTAGGATTCGTATGAGCGCTGTGTCTATAGGCTATAACATAGGTTTTGCCGTATTTGGAGGAACGGCTCCATTTGTGGCTACTTATCTTATCGACATTACCGGCAACAAGCTTTCTCCAAGCTATTACCTGGTGGCCGCCGCTATCACCTCACTTATAGTATTTTTCATCATACGTGAGTCCTATAAAAACGATGTGCGGTGATATTATTTAAGAAAAAATTATTTCAAAGGAGGTAAGAACATGGGTGAAGTAGAATCTAAAAGATGGTCTTTATTAACAGTGCTTGTATTTGCCCTTTGCGTATCTGCCATACTGGGGGTTGTTATTTCATGCGACAATGAGAGTAATGCCCAGAACAGTGAGATAGAGTTTACCGAGACCTATTCGGGAAGTTTCGAGACGGCACCGGCGGCTACAAACTCAAACTTGGGCCAGTTCTTGGGGACTAGTACATTCGGTAGCGTCTCCATTCAAAGCTTAAACGAGTTTGAAGCTGTGCTTGAAAACGCTAATTGCAATGAGGGGGAGATCGAATTCACATTGGTACAGGGGCATTTCGTCAAGCGTTTTTCAAACGGCGAGCTTATTTTTGGAACCTGGGCTAGTGGAGTAAGCTGCTTTGATCCTGCTACGAACATTGCCATGACAACGCAAGTGGGCACTTTCTCAGGCGGCACGGGCCAGTTCGAGAATGCAACGGGTCCGATACAGATAGATTACACATCGACATTCCTGGCAGTACCGAGCGTAGACGGGTTTACTTTTGGCGGCTCAAGCGGCACAGGTTTCGGGACCATAATTTTTAACGGGAATTAGATTGGCGAACTCTACATGTTGCAGGTGTTTTAAAATAGTCCAAATAGCTTTAATGCAATTATGAAGATGGCTACAATCATAACGTAGCGGATAATTTTCTCTCCGCCTTTAACGGAAAGGCGTGCGGCCCACCATCCTCCAAGACCGTTACCGGCGGCAAGCGCGAGCCCGAGCAGCCAGTCTACATTATCGGTCCACATGAAAATAAGGAGCGCCGGGATAGTGAAAATTAACGTAATAAAAACCTTATGCATATTTACAAATACCAGATTCATCTTTAGCAGATGATAGAGCGCGGCCATTATGAGAAGCCCTACCCCGACTTGTAAAAATCCGCCATAAAACCCTATTGCGAACATTATCGGATATACAAGCCATGTCCTCTCCCCTTGCTCGCTCGTAATATCATATTTGGCTTGAGGAACCAGCATCGATATGATCACTCCGATCATTATAATACCAAGAATAATCTCAAACCATTTATCGCTGATCCTGACAGCAATCAAAGCCCCCAAGACGGCTCCAGGAATGGTTAGCGCAGCGAGTCTTAGGCTGAGACGTAATCCGGAAATCTTTTCTTTACGAAACGATAGAGTAGCAAAAAGGCTCTGTATCAAAATTCCCACTCTATTGGTACCGTTTGCCGTAGCACTGTCCAGACCCAGAAAAATAAGCGCGGGCAAAGTAAGGCTAGAGCCGCCTCCGGCCATAACGTTTATGACCCCGGCTAGAATTCCTACTCCAAATAGTATTAAAAAATCCAGGTATTCAGGCATGTAAGTTCCCTACTTATATAATTCCAGTGATTTAAAAGTTACAATGAAAAGAGGATTTAGTATAGATTCCTCAATTAATTGACAGTACATTAGTGTTTGTAAGTTATTGAGCGTTTTAAAATTCCACTGAGTATTTCAAAGATAATGCTAGAGCGTTTATTTAATCTAAAAGAACATAATACTGATATTAGAACAGAAATAATGGCGGGTATTACGACATTTATGACTATGTCGTACATTATTTTTGTTCAACCCGCAGTGCTCGGCGCAGCCGGCATGGACCCGGGGGCGGTAATGGTCGCTACATGCGTGTCGGCAGCCCTTGGAACAGTACTGATGGCTTTTCTCGCCAACTATCCGATAGCCCTGGCTCCGGGAATGGGTGAGAATTTTTACTTCACTTATATTGTAGTGCTGACATTGGGATACACCTGGCAGGAGACCCTGGGCGCCGTTTTCATTGCGGGGATAGTTTTTATTCTGCTTTCCACAGTGGGTCTCCGGGAAAAACTCATAAACATACTGCCCGGTTGCCTTAAAAACAGTATCCCGGTGGGCATAGGGCTTTTGATAGCTCTCGTGGGACTTGAATGGTCGGGAATTGTAGTCTCTCATCCCGTAACATATGTCACCCTCGGAGACCTCTCATCAGTGCCAACTTTATTATCAATCTTCGGATTTTTAGTAATGGCGATATTCTTTGCGCTCAGAGTACGGGGAGCAATACTGATCGGATTCCTGGTTACTGCAGTTGCCGGTCTAATAATTGGGACAATAGAATTTAAAGGAGTATTTTCTTCCCCTCCCTCACTCGCCCCTACTCTACTTAAGCTCGAGATACCAAATGTATTTGTAAACCCTGAGCTTATTACTATAATTTTCGTTTTTTTATTCCTTGACCTGTTTGACACTATCGGCACTTTAATCGGAGTAAGCCAGCCAGCGGGTCTTATGAAAAACGGCAAGCTGCCCAAGGCGAGACAGGCATTATTGTCAGACGCTATTGCCACAAGCGGTGGGGCGCTGTTGGGAACCTCCACAATTACATGCTTTATAGAGAGCACTTCGGGTATCTCGGCTGGCGGGAAGACAGGTTTAACCGGAGTTGTAGTAGCAATTTTATTTTTGGCCGCGATATTCTTAAACCCGGTCGTACAAATGATCGGGGCGGGACACACAGTAGGGGGAATCACGCTTTACCCGATCATTGCGCCCGCTCTGATTATAATAGGCGTTATGATGTTCAAGAATATAGCGAACATAGATTGGGAAGACTACACGGAGTCTATTCCCGCTTTTTTAACTCTCTTGGTTATGCCCCTTGCTTTCAGTATTACTGATGGGATTTCCTTTGGAATTATCTCTTATGTGCTGCTTAAAGCAGTAAGCGGCAAGGCCAGAAGGATTCACTGGCTCCTATACCTTTTCGCTATCCTTTTTGTTGCAAGATATATTTGGCTTTAATAGAGGTATTTAGAATTAAGATTTAGAGCTCGGGAGCTGCTGCTTTGTCCAAGTACCATTCCAAGATACCGTGATCGGGATTAATCTTAGAGGCAGGATAGGGCAATGTTTTTGAGCCCATCTCCATAATTTCTTTTAATACCGGAGCCTTAGAGTCTCCCGCTACCAGGAATGAAACACGTTTGGCGTTATTTAGAACGGGAAGCGTAAGGCTAACTCTGGTTTGCCCTGTTTCGGGATGGCGGGCTACTACACAGACTTTTTCTTTTTCTTCAAGAGTAGCAGCTCCGGGGAAAAGCGACGCTGTGTGTCCGTCAGGACCCATACCAAGGAATATCCAGTCGAACCTGGGAAATCCGTTCTCAGATGAGACATTCTCTTCTATTACTTTTGAATATCTAAGTGCTTCATTTGTAGGGGGATCTTCTCCCAACACCCTGTGAATATTCGAAGCGGGTATATCAATATGCGAGAGTAGCGCTATCTTGGTCATCTTATAATTGCTTTCGTCATTATCAGGCGGAACACAGCGCTCATCACCCCAGAAAAATATTACATTTTCCCAGGAAAGGCCCTCTCGATATGGAGGCTCCGCGAGAATTTCAAAAAAGGCTTTAGGTGTATGCCCCCCTGAGAGTGCAACGGTTATAGACTCACCTGAAGCGGCTTTCTCATCCACAGTGTTTTTAAAATCCACTGCCAACTGCGCGGCTAACTCAGCACTATCTTCAAAGAGATAATATTTCTTTTCCATAATTATGACTACCTTGTTATTAACAGCTGTTAACTATAACTCGCAGTACTCTCCGTCATTTGACAAGTTCTTGCACGGATACCGCCAATCATCACTGGGATCATCAAAGAGGTTGCGCGCCTCAGGCGGCCCCCACGTGCCTGCCGGGTAACCATACATCTTAATCTTGGAGTTATTCTCCCAAGCCTTAAGTATCGGGTCAACAAACTTCCAGCACGCCTCCACTGCGTCGGCCCTCGCAAAGTGAGTAGCGTCACCCTGTATACAGTCTATTATCAATCTCTCGTAAGCCTCAGGAATATACGCATCGGCAAGCTCGGAATAATGAAAGTCCATGCCGACTTCTTTTATATCGAATCCCGCACCCGGCTTTTTCATTCCAATCTTGAGGAGTATTCCCTCATCGGGCTGAATTCTTATAATTAGCTGGTTGGGAGCGGCTTCGCAGAGCTCGCTCTTTGTAAATAAGTGATGGGGCGTTTTCTTAAAGTGCACGACGACTTCTGTAACACGCGTCGGGAGATATTTCCCGGTGCGAATGTAAAAAGGCACGTCACCCCAGCGCCAATTGTCTACATATAACTTAAGCGCCACAAACGTTGCTGTACGGGAATCGGGGGCAACATCTTTTTCCTGTCGGTAACCTAGAACCTGTTCCCCGCGGATTTTTGATGCGACATACTGTCCCTGCAACGCGTACTTTTTTACCTCACTGGGTTTAATAGGACGAAGAGACTCAAAAACCTTTACGCTCTCATTACGCACGTCGGTAGCGTTAAAAAATGACGGGGGTTCAATGGCTATTGTGCCCAGCACCTGCAGCAAATGGTTTTGTATCATATCCCTCATCGCACCGTAATGATCATAGTATCCGCCGCGGTTCTCAACCCCGATTGATTCGGCCGCGGTGATTTCTATATGGCTGACATAATTCCTGTTCCAGAGGGGCTCGAAGATACCGTTTGAAAAACGAAGCGCAAAGATATCCTGAACAGTCTCTTTCCCAAGATAATGATCTATTCTGTAGATCTGATCTTCATCAAATATGCTTTGAAGGTCGGCGTTTAAGGCCTTGGCGGATTTGAGGTCTCTGCCAAAGGGCTTCTCCACAATAATCCTTCTCCAGGAGGAGGTCTTACCCTCTTTTTGAAGACCTTTTTCTCCAAGATTATTGGCAATCGATGTGTATAAGCTCGGCGAAGTCGAAAGATAATAAATATAATTCCCGCCGATCTTGAGCTTCTTATCAATCTCAGACAATTTCACTTTGAGATCCTGATAGTGATTAATATCGGTTGCATCAAGGGCCTGATAATAGAGGTGTTTTGAAAAAGCTCCGAGCTGTTTTTGATCGGCCATTTTAAGACTGGCGTAAGTTTTTATATCGCTTATAATTTTCTCCCTAAATGCTTCATCTGAGTAAGGGGATCTACTCGTACCCAGTATAGCAAATTTCTTGGGAAGCAAGCCCTGACGATATAGAGCATAGATTGCGGGCATTAACTTTCTTTTCGTTAAATCTCCCGAAGCTCCAAATATAACAATTATGCAATTGTTCTCTTGTGCCATTTAAACACCTCTTTTTAAAATTCTTGTTATTACAGTTCTAACGACTGCTTAATCATCCGCTTTTTTCTTTACCGCGTGACCGCCAAACTGATTCCTTAGTGCTGCGATAGTTTTCATGGAGAAAGAATTGGTATCTCTGGATGCAATCCTCGCAAGAAGAGACGCCGTGATAATAGGCGCTGGAACATTCTGACGGAGCGCCGCCTCAACAGTCCAGCGTCCTTCACCGCTATCCCAGACATATGGATCAAGGTCCTCAAGAGTAGGATCAGCTTTAAACACCCTCTCAGCAAGCTCGAGCAGCCAGGAGCGAATAACGCTTCCGTATTGCCATACTTTACTGATTGCGCGGAGATCCAGATCGAACTCGGAGCTCTGAAGAACAGCGAAACCCTCGGCATAAGCCTGGAGCATTCCGTATTCGATACCGTTGTGAACCATCTTTACATAGTGGCCCGAGCCTTCAGAACCGCAGTATAGATAGCCGTTTTTAGGGGCTAAGGTCTTAAAAATCGGCTCTGCTTTATCACAGGTTTGTTTATCTCCGCCGTACATAAGGCAGTAACCCTCTTTTAATCCCCAGACGCCGCCGCTAACGCCGCAGTCTATATATTTAATACCGCTTGATTTAAGCGATTTAGCTCTTTTTTGAGAATCCTGCCATTCAGAATTCCCACCGTCTATTATTATGTCACCTTTCTTAAGATATTTCTTGAGTTCCTTTATGTTCTGGTCTACGGGCTTTCCCGCTGGAACCATAAGCCATACAATCTTGGGCTTAGGTAATTTCTTAACCAAATCGGCAACTGACTTTGCCGGTATCGCTCCCTTTTTTGCCGCCTCATCAATGGGACCTTGAGTAAGGTTGTAAACTACAACTTCATGCTTATCTCGAATAAGACGCTCCGTCATATTCCCGCCCATTTTTCCAAGACCTATCATTCCAATTTTCATGCTACCCTCCTTAAAATGTTATTTGTATTTTTGAAATATAACTTCCTAAATCTAATCATATCACTAATTCTATATTACTGCACACTCTTTAGTAAAGCTTCTACGTTCTCTTTAACAGAACCTTTAGAGTTATAGACGCTTGAGCCGGCGACCAAAACCGTGGCACCCGCTTCAACAACCAATGGGGCAGTTCTAATATCTATCCCGCCGTCAAGCCCAATAGGAACGTCAAGCCTGCGGTCTTCAAGCATAGATTTTATAGTACGTATTTTATTTAGCTGACTGTGAATAAACTTTTGGCCGCCAAAGCCGGGATTTACCCCCATTACCTGAACAAAATCAGAGAGCTCTAGTACATCTTCTATCATATCAGGCGGGGTCGCTGGATTCAAAGTAACGCCTGATTTTATGCCAGACTCTCTTATTGACTGAAGAACTCGGTGCAAATGGGTGCAAACCTCCTGATGTACGATTATTCTATCAGCGCCCGCTTTAACAAAATCCTCTATATATTTCTCGGGCTCTACAATCATTAGATGAACGTCGAGCATCATATTGGTAATAGGTCTTATGGCAGCTACTGCAGCCGGGCCAAAATTAATGTTCGGAACAAAACGCCCGTCCATTACATCTATTTGTATGGCTGAGACGCCGGCACTCTGGGCTTCCATCACGCCGTCACCAAGTTTTGTAAAATCAGCAGATAATATTGAAGGTTCGATAACTATCATAATTTACGCTCTATTTTTAAGAATCATCTCTTTTCTGGTAACGTATACCGTTTGAAGTGGCAACGATGACTTCGCTTGCCGTCCCCAAAAACAAACCGAATTCAACTATTCCGGCTTTTTGGCCGAATTTTTGCGCAAGCTCTTCTAAATTTGGTATCGGCCCGAAATTTGAATCCAGAATATAATTATCTTGATCCGTTTTATAAGTTTCTCCGGCGTCATTCTTTCGCAGGACCGGATCTCCGCCTAGTGATTTTATGAAGTTTGAGACAGGCATCCAGGCAAAAGGGATGACTTCAATAGGCACGGGGAAATGAGTCCCCAGCATGGGGGACATTTTACTCTCATCTACTATCATAATGTTCCGTTTGCTAGACTGTGCAAGCACCTTCTCTCTCAGTAATGCCCCTCCACCACCTTTTATTAAATTAAGCTGTGGATCGACTTCATCAGCACCGTCTATCGTAAGATCAAGCTCCTGCTTTTCATCAAAAGTAATAATAGGTATTCCAAGATCACTTGCCCTTTTCTCAGTCTGAACAGAGCTGCAAATACCAACTATATCCTTTAATCTGCCTTCCTTTAACCTGCGCCCTAATTCCTCAAGCGCAAAACGAGTTGTGCTTCCTGTGCCCAAGCCAAGCACCATCCCGGATTCTACAAAATCCACTGCGCTTACTCCGGCTTCTTTCTTAAGGCGGTCCTGAAGGCTAACTCCGTTGTTAGAGGGTGGAGGTGTCAATTGGCTTTCTCCTTTGGTGAATTCAATTCGGAAATAAAATTTTTCGCTGTCTTGAGCAAATCAGGAGGATTATCCACAATACGCAGAGTATCGCTAGCCGGCAATTTGTGAACACCGCCCCTTGTGAAATCTGAAGGTACGGCAACGCAGCTAATGCCCGCGGCTAATGCCGCCTTAATACCCGAAGATGAATCCTCTATTGCCAAGGCTTCGGAATGAGAGACTCTGAGCTCTTCAGTGAGCAAATTATATATCTCCGGGTCGGGTTTACCGTACTCTACATCTTGAATGGTTGAGATAACATCAAATTTTGAACGGATATTGAGTATGTCCAATACCCGGTAAGCTTCCCTTCTGTGAGACATGGTTCCGAGGCCCGTCGGATAACCTTCTTTTTTTGCCCACTTCAGCAGAGCTAAATTGTACGGACATAAGTGTTCTTTTAGAATCTTAGGATCGGATATCATCTGAAAGTAAGTCTCCATTCTAATATCAACAAAAGCCTGCCACGGCTTGGCAACATCAAACTCTTCCATCCTTGCTGAAGCCTCTTCCCCTAGATCAAATCTGTTTAAAAGCCCCTTTGCAACTTCTTTTCTCGATAGACCAACAAAATTCTTAAAAGCCTCGGTCACCTCTTCTTCGCTCAGAGCAGGGTTTAACTCAACCGCAGCCCTCGCATAAGACTCAGCCTTTAGTACTTCCGTTTGCACAAGAGTGCCGTCAAGATCAAAGATAAGTGCTTTTATCAATTGTCCAAGTTTCTATAAGCTTTTTGTCAATCTTTCAATATCGCTTACAACATCCTCTCCCAAATGGAATGTGATTACGTTTCGTTTGTTGTCTAGTAAAGCCTGGCGGTCACCAAGGGCCTGGGCGTTTTTCAAAACCCCAAAACTCATTGTTGAAGCCTTTTTCCCAGCTTCATCGGGAATCGGGGCGTCCTCAGGCATCTCTGAAGTAAACTGGATAAACAGCCCGTTACCCGCGTCACCTTTGTGAAGCTGTCCTGTCGAGTGCAAGAATCTGGGCCCAAATCCGGAAGTTGTTGCCAAACGGTATTTAGCCTGGATTTTCTTGCGCAATTTCTGCATAGCCCCGTAGGTCTCGTCATCCGGTTTCACGTAAGCTTGTAGAGTTACGTAGCTTCTGCCTTTAGATTCATTTTTACCCTTTTTAGCAAGGGAAAGAAATTTCTTAAGCGCATCTTCTACACTATCCGCTTTGAAAGCAGAATAAACTGTAATGCCGTCGTCTTCTAAAGTCGGCTTTACATACGGCAGTTTTCCCTTTTTCATATATGCGGTGATCATGTTGCGAGCCAGTATCTTGGCAGCCTCTACGTTTGGCTGATTAAAAGGATGGATACCGATTATCATCCCGGCAATTGCAATCGCCATCTCCCATCTGAAGAACTCGCCCCCAAGATCGTATATATCTTTTAAATTAATCCTGACCACGGGATGACCATGCTCCTCAAGCGCTTTAACCTTGTCATCATGCGTATTGTTGTGCGCTAGACGGAGATAAACGAATAGCCTGTCGTTGGCGTAATTCTCGGGAGGACCTATAGGCTCACGGTCTACAGGAAGTATTCCTTTCCCGATTTTTCCGGTGCTCTCAGCAATTAACTGCTCCGCCCATGCGCCAAATCCCTCAATAGGAGGTGAAGTTATTAGAGTAACCTTGTCATGCCCAGCTTTGGCTAACTCGCCCATTATGGCGCCTAACCATGCTCCGGAATGATCCCCTTCAACGGCACAGTTACAGCTTTCATTGTTGTGTAGCATCTTTATAGCGCGCTCCAAAAGGAGTGGAACGTCTACGCCCTGGAAAGCTGCAGGTGGTATTCCAACAAAGGACAAAGCGGAGTAACGCCCGCCAATATTGGGATCATTTAAGAATGTTTTTCTGAATTTTAGGTCCTTCGCTATATTCTCAAGATTGCTCCCCGGATCGGTAATTGCCACAAAATGCTTTCCTACTTCCTTCTTACCGACCTCAGCTAACGTCTCATTGTAAAAATATTTCATATAAGAAAGGGTCTCAGCAGTACCGCCCGATTTGGTGGAGACAATAAAAAGCGTCTTTTTCATATCGAGGCTTCTTCTATAATCAAGTATCATCCCGGGGTCAGTGCTGTCTAAGACAGCTACATCGAGATAGCCGTCTTTAACCCCGTAGGTCTCGCGAATAACTTCAACAGCGAGACTGGATCCGCCCATACCGAGAAGGAGCGCATTGGTATAGCCTTCTGCTCTCACCTGATCAACAACAACATTTATGCCTGAAAGGGCATCCGCCATAACTTCAGGTATATGGAGCCACCCTAGACGGTTACTTATTTCAGTCGGATTGTCTTCCCAAACCAGGTAGTCAAAATCCCAGATTTTCTCAATTATTTTGTTCTTACGTATACTCTCCAGAGCCTTATCTACGGCAGCCTGGTACTTACCCAAGCTTGCCGTATACGGCTTTTTTCCCTGAATTATCTGCTCCTTTTTATCAGAGATACTGGCCATTAAAGTCTCAAAGGACTCTGCAAATTTCTTAACGCCATCCTGAAGCAGAAAATCCGTAACATCGTTTAACTTAATGCCCGCTTTTCCCAGTTTGGCTAGCTCTGCATGTGCCTGCTTAAGACCTTTGGTAAGTGTGGTCTTTGGGGTGCCGTGGTCACGGAAATTCTTGTATGTGGCCGGAGGAACAGTATTTACGGTATTGGGACCAATTAGCTCATCTACATAAAGGGTATCGGGATAAGCGGGGTTTTTAGTGCTGGTACTAGCCCAGAGAACCCTCTGAGGTCTGGCACCCAGGTCTTTAAGTTTCTTCCATCTGGGGCCGCTGAAAACTTTTCTGTATTCTTCATAAGTTATTTTGGAATTAGCAATAGCAATTTTGCCCAGGAGATCTGTGTTGCCTATTTTTTCTAACTCAGCGTCTACTGCGGAATCGACTCTGCTGACAAAAAAGGATGCAACTGAACCCACTTTATTAACCCTGTGACCTTTAAATACTGAGGGGCCGTTTGCAGCGAGTCTTTCAAGACCTTTAATATAGGCCTCAGCCACCGCTTTATACTGATCCAGACTGAACATGAGCGTTACATTCACATTTATACCCGCCCCGATAAGCTCTGTGATTGCGGGAATTCCTGCTGCTGTAGCAGGGACTTTAATCATCACATTGGGCCGGCCCAGGGCGACGAAGTACCTTTTGGCGTCCCGAATGGTTTGTTTTGTGTTGTTTGCTAATGTAGGGCTAACCTCAAGACTTATAAATCCGTCTCCTCCGTCAGTTTCTTCATATAAAGGTCTGAACTCATCCGCCGCAAGAGCTATATCCTTAAGCGCAAGGGCCTCATATATCTCATTGACCGATTTATTCTCTTCCACCAGCGCTTTTAAATCCTCATCGTAGTCGGAACTGCCGGCTATAGCCTTTTCCAGAATAGAGGGATTGGATGTCTCCCCTCTGAGGCCTTCGTCAATCAAAGCCTTGAGCTCGCCTTTGGTGAGGAAAGACCGTCTTATGTAGTCATACCAAATTGATTGGCCTAGCTTTGTCAGTTCTGTAATTTTGGACATTGTGATCTCCTTTTCAAATATTAAAATTTAATATGAAACTAAAATCCATTACCTGTTTTTATAAAGCACTTCATTTTTTCTTCGCTTTTTTAGTAGTACTCTTTCCGTTCTTTTTAAGTACTTCTTTCGCCTTGGAAACTACATGGTCTACAGTAAGGCCAAACTCAGGAAACAAATCGGCAATCGGCGCTGATTCTCCAAAAGTGCTTACGCCAATTACCCCACCCTCATCATGGAGCCCAACATATCTTCGCCAGCCAAAAGTGGAGCCGGCTTCAACAGATACTCTGGCACGGACCGAATCGGGTAGAACCTCTTCCCAATATTCCTGATCCTGCATTTCATATACAGACCAGCAGGGCATACTCACTACACGTGCTTTAATTCCCTGTTTTTTAAGCTTTTCATATGCACCCAGGCATAATTGAACTTCAGATCCCGTACCTATTAAGATTATATCGGGCTTGCCTTTGCTGTCGGCCAAAATATATGCGCCTTTCAATGCTCCCTTGGCCGGAGCGTATTTGTCCCGGTCAATTGTAGGAACATTCTGCCGGGTAAGGATCAAGGCTACGGGTCTGTCTTTGACTTCCATTACGTATTTCCATAAAGCACTGAGCTCATTTGCATCAGCAGGCCTGATAACATCAAGGTTAGGAACTGCCCTGAGTGCGGCAAGATGCTCTATTGGCTGATGAGTAGGTCCGTCTTCTCCAAGACCTATACTGTCATGTGTAAATATGTAAATAACCGGATTCTGCATTAAACAGGACAGCCGCAGAGGCGCTTTCATATAATCTGAGAACACAAAATAACATGCCGCATAAGCCCTTAGCTTGCTCAGAACCATGCCGTTTGTCACAGCGGCCATGGCATTTTCTCTAATGCCAAAGTGGAAATTCCTTCCGCTGTATACATTTCTTTCAAAGCTGCTTGCATCGTCCAGATAGGTTTTAGTTGAAGGCCCTACGTCACCCGCACCTCCAAGAAGCCATGGGATATCTTTCCCTATAGCATTTAGGACCTTCCCGTTAGAGCTTCTGGTTGCAGGTCCATTTGGATCGGCAGGAAAGGTCGGCAAGCATTTTTCCCAACCCTCCGGCATCTCTCGTTTCTCTATCATTTCAAACTGTTTAGCTAAATCCGGGTATTCAAAGGCGTACTTAGAGAATTTTTCGTTCCACTCATCCTCGTCGTTCTTGCCTCTTTTCAGCATGTCTTTTCTATAGCCTTTCACTTCGTCCGGAACATAAAATTTCTTGTCTGGCGGCCATCCGTAATTAATCTTCGTTTTTCTAATCTCATCTTCACCCAAAGGTTCTCCATGTGCGGCTGAAGTATCCTGCTTATTCGGACTTCCGTAGCCTATGTGACTATCCACTATTATTAAAGAGGGCTGCTCATCCTCCTTTAGCGCCCTGTCCAGAGCTTCTTCAAGGAGCTCCAAATCATTGGCATCACCAACACGCTGTACGTGCCAGTTGTAACCCATAAACCGAGCAGCGACATCTTCACTAAAAGCAAGGGCCGTGTGTCCTTCGATCGTTATGTGGTTGTTATCATATATCCACACCAAATTGCTGAGCCCCAAATGACCTGCAAGCGATGCCGCTTCACCTGAAATTCCCTCCATCATACAACCGTCCCCTCCTATTGAGAAAACATTGTAGTTGATCATCTCATGTCCAGGACGGTTGAAATATGTGGCTAACCATCTCTCCGCAATCGCCATTCCAACCGAGGTTGCATAACCCTGCCCCAAAGGCCCTGTGGTGCATTCGATTCCGGGCGCTACGCCGTATTCCGGGTGCCCCGCGCATTTACTATGAAGCTGCCTGAAAGTCTTGATGTCATTTAAGGAAAGGTCGTAACCGGTTATATGCAGTAAGCTGTATAACAGCATTGAAGCATGACCGGCAGAAAGTACAAAGCGGTCACGATTAGGCCAGTCAGGATTCTGGGGATTAAAATTCATGAATTTATCCCAAATTGTGTACCCAACGGGAGCCATAGACATAGGAGTTCCGGGATGTCCCGAATTTGCCTTTTGTACCGCGTCCATTGAGAGCGTTCTAATCGTATTAATAATTAATTGTTCTAATTTGTCTTTCTTCTTCTTAGGCTTTGCTTCCATTACCGATCTCCTTGGATTTTGTTTACCCAAACAAACTCCGTATTAATTTGGAATAGTATGATTTGTCTTTATATTAGCTGAAATTAAATACTATATATTAACCCCGAACCGAGTAATTGATAGCGCTACCAGGTTTTTTACATCTAAAGGTTTGATTAAAATCCTTAGTATTTTTAAGTTGAGTTATTACCGCAGGTTCTATTCTGAATGCGCTATTATTACTAATACAGCTGTACTGAAATTCAGAGTTATTTATATATCCACATTCGAACAGCTGTTTAAGTGCTTCTATTTGAAACAAAGTATAACAACCTCACCTATTTGGAAACCAACAACCCCGCCTGATGATGATTAATACCCTTTCGGGATTATCACATATCAAAATTCATTTTTCAAGAAAACTCTAACTTTAAAGCTCTCAATTTAAAGCTTAATCGCTTAATTCAAGCTCTATTGCAAGAGCCGCGCCTACAATTCCGGCATTATTATACATTTCAGCAGGAGCAATTTTTGCTTTTAACTCAATATATTGAAAAAATTTATCCGGTTTTTTACTGACTCCGCCGCCTATTATAAATAAATCCGGAGAAAGAAGCTTTTCTATTGTCTGTAAATATGTATTAACCCTACCACCCCACTTTTTCCAACTCAGACTTTTGCGCTCCCTTACACTCGCAGCAGCTCGTTTTTCAGCATCCTTTCCATCAATCTCAATATGTCCCAACTCAGTATTATGCACAAGGTGACCGTCAACAAAGAGTGCCGTACCTATTCCTGTTCCAAGAGTTACCATCATGACAACCCCGCCACCGTGCTTGTTGTATTGTTTTCCTGCGCCGAACTTCATCTCCGCAAGCCCCGCACTATCGGCATCATTAATAACCACAGCTTCACAGGAAGAAATTTTCTCGATCTGATCCTTTATATTTATACCGACCCACTGATGGGACAGATTAGCGGCGGTGTGGACCTCTCCTCTCTTAAGCACTCCCGGAAAGCCGCACCCAATTTTCCCCTTCCAGTTCCAGTGCTCGATAAGCTCGCCAATTACTGACAACATCGCCCTTGGAGTAGGGGGTTGAGGAGTATCAATACGAAACCGCTCCTGGAGCAGCTCGCCCTTATCAATATCAACGGGCGCAGCCTTAATGCCCGTCCCGCCAATATCAATTCCAAGAACAGCACTTTGTGATTTAGTAACTCGTCTCGGTGATCTGGTAGTTCGTCTCGCCATTTTGGATATTCCTTTCTTAAATCCTTTTTGATTTACTATTGTACACCAAGTCAATACAATAAATAAAGTCCCGGGATTTATTTTCATTAGATATGAAAATATTGAAAAGATGCGGACCGCAGAGATAGAAAGACCAGGCAATTTGGTTAAATTATCATCTACATTTAAATCTTTAGGAGGATATAAATATGTCATGGATTTATCTGCTTATAGCGGGAATTATGGAGTGGGGATGGCCGATGGGACTAAAATACGCATGGACGGAGAAGGGGGTCCAGCTTGGACCCGCCACCTTAGCAATAGTTAGTATTCTGGCAAGCGGATTCTTTTTGTTCCTGGCGCAGAGAGAAATTCCCGTGGGCACTGCCTATGCCGTCTGGACAGGGATTGGGGCTGTGGGGACTTTTATACTCGGCATACTACTTCTCGGAGAGCCGACATTTCTATTAAGATTTGTTTTCCTGGGGTTTATAATAGTAGGGATAGTCGGGCTTAAACTGGTATCGAGTTAGAGGCTCACGCGAATTAGGGGTTGTTCAACTTAGGCTGCATATCCTGCGTATGCTATAATCACCTTAGAAAAATACCTATTGAGAAATAGAACTATGAGCAAAGCGGCACTTATTACAGGCGGGGGGAAGAGGATCGGTAAAGCAATATCTCTCAAGTTAGCTGATTGGGGATACGATATTGCCATGCACTACAACCGCTCAGATAAAGAAGCAAAAGAAACAGCGGATTTAATCCAAGAGAAGGGAAGACAATGTGAGATATTCCAGGCAAATCTCTCGGACATTAAACAAGTCCGCACACTTTTGCCAAGAGTGTTAGAGGTTTTTCCTAAATGCTCGATCTTAGTAAACAGCGCATCAATATTTGAGAATACCAGCTTCAATGATGTAACGGAGGAAATTCTTGACAGGGATTTTGATACAAACTTCAAAGCGCCATTTTTTCTCTCTCAGGACTTCAGTAAGGGAGAGGATGCGGAGCTGATTATTAACATGCTCGACATGCGTATCAACAAAATCGAGACAGAACATTTTACATATAATCTGAGCAAGAAAGCACTTAGGGATTTCACGTTAATGGCGGCAAAAGCGTTAGGACCAAAGATCAGGGTCAACGGCATCTGCCCTGGTCCTATTCTCCCGCCTCCGGATAAAGACATAAAATATCTCGAACAAATAGCTAAAAATACTCCCCTTAAAAAACCTGGGAATCCGGATTACATCATCACTGCTGTAAAATACATATTGGATAACCCTTTCGTCACCGGGGAGTGTCTGTTCGTTGACGGCGGGCAGCATCTTATATAGGAAAACAAATATGATAATAAAAATTGAGAATCTGAAGTTAAGAACAATAGTGGGTATTTATGATTGGGAAAAGAAGATCAAACAGGACGTTCTTATCAACATAGAAATGGAATTCGACGGGGAAAAGGCAATAGAGACAGATAATATTGAGGATACGGTCGATTACAAAACCATAACAAAAAAAATAATCGCGATGGTTGAAGGAGCTCAGTTTAACTTGATTGAAAGAATCGCGGGGGAAGCTATGAAGATTGTTATGGAAAATGAAAAGGTAGAGAAAGCAAGTGTTCGGGTTGATAAACCGGGCGCTGTCCGTTTTACAGATTCTGTGTCGGTCACACAAACGCAGAGCCGATAACAAGTAAATCAGATTATGAAACTAAACAAAGTGGTAATAGGCGTTGGTTCAAACATTGATCCGGAAAACAATGTCGAGAAAGCTAAGAACGCAGTAGTAAATCATCATAACCTAATTAAAGTCTCGTCTTTTATTGAAACCGAACCCATCGGCTGTAAAAACCAGGACAACTTTTTAAATGGAGCATTCCTAATTGAGACTGAAATGGATGCTACAGCTCTAAAATTCTGGCTAAAGAATTTAGAAAAAAAATTAGGAAGAGTTGAATCGGAAAACAAAGACGGTCCCAGAACAATTGACCTTGATATAATAGTTTGGAACGGCGAAGTGGTAGACAAAGAAGTCTATGAGCGGGAGTTTCTGATAAATTCAATCAACGAGCTTCTTCCTGAGCTAAAGATCGAGCAGCAACAATTATGATTCGAATAGCGCTGAAAATGGTCACTTAAATGGCAGGCGTCATTGGGTGGTTTTTCCCTTATTTGTCCCAAACCATCCGGAAATTACTTTTTCAGCCTCTTTGCCATAAGGAGTAAAGCCTTTCTTGTTATTTTTCCTCTCATAGCTATTCATATCAGTAAAGTATTTCCAAACAAATATCCCCGCTAAATATGGTTTATTCTGAAACACCATAGAGGCTGCCTCAAACGCGAGCGCCTGCTCCTGCTCGCTTACCTTACCATCCTGATTCCACTCCCAGGGTTTTATGGCTGTCCCCTCAACCGATTTAAATCCAACCTCTGTAAATATGATCTGCTTCTTGTATTTATCAGAGAGTTTTTTCATCTCAGGCTCATACTCTTTCCAGCCCTTAACCAGCTCTTCCAATGTTGGCCCACTTTTATCGGTAAGAGAAAAATAAGCATCTATACCGATATAATCTAAAACGCCCCAGAAGTCTATCTTCATTGCATTCCTACCTTCCGCGGCGTATGTAAGTTTCCCAGAGTAGACCTCCCTTATTTTCTCAATCAGTTTTTTCCAACTTTCAGTATATTTGGTGACCCCAACCAGCTCTGTACCTACAACCAGCATTTCAGCCCCGGTCCTTTCGGCAAGCTCCGCCTCTCCCAATATAAATTTGGTATAGCTATCGAACCACTTTTCTCTATTTTCGATATCTTCAAAATCTATCTTGCTCCTCCAGTTGTCAGGATCAAGGTCGTGCCCCCCTATCCATATGTGAGGTTTTAACATGACTTTGAAACCCATTTCGCGGAGATTTCGTATTTCACTCTCAAGATAAGGCACTGCCATGGATGGATCTCCACCTATATATATGCTTGTATCTTTTCGGTCCCTCATATAGGCAAAGGTATTTAACTGAACAACGTTATAGCCAACAGCGCTCAGATGCTTATGCATTTCTTTTGAGGATTGTGATCCATAGCCGCTTCCGATTCTGTGAATGTGAGCAAGTACTGCTCCTTTGTATTTCAGGGGACTGCTTTCAGATAATTCAGGTTGTTCTTGAGTCCTATTTGTTAAAGCACTTGCTATGAAAACAAATAAAATCAGGATTAGAATTAAAAATGCTATCTTTGACAGATTTTTCATTTAAGTATGTCTACACTCCTTGTCTAGCCGCGGGTTCAACTTTTAATGTTATCTAAAAATTTACTCATATGTTCATAATGTGATCCTTTCCAGTAGATTCTTTTACAATCCAGGCACTGATAAAATTCATCAAAATATTGTATTGTTTTCGGCTCTAACTGGTCTAAGATTTCGGCTTTTTCAACCGGCTTTATTAAACCGTTACACTCCAGGCATCTGTTAAACGGCTTTACAATTGAGAAATGATCGAACCTTTTGAGCACTTCATAAATCTGCTGATCAGGGTCGGTTGATCTGAGCCAATATCCATGGGTAATGATCCTTTGTTTAAGAAGGCGGCGGTCGCGCGTAAGGACTATCCTGTTCTCCCTATCTGCTAATTGAGCTACATCATGGTCAGTGTAGCTATTACTGTAAATCGCATCGAAGCCGCACATACGAAGGAGTTTAGCGAGCTTGCCCAGATTAACGTCCACGATAAACTGAGGCTCAGGTTTTTCCCTGAACGTAGCTTTATTTGAAATATCTACATCATTGAAAATGGGATATACCGAGGCTTCATCCCCGTCCTGCATGTGATAATCAAAACCCACCGAGTTTCCGTTTACAACGATTAAATCGACCTCTGTGTGAGGAACACCAATTGCTTCAATAGAGTCTTTTATGGAAGGCTTGCCGTCGAAGTCGTACTGAACCTGCAGGTTTTTATAACGGTCGGGTAAAAAGTCATTCAGTTCATCGTGGAAACTGAACAGCGCTTTAAAGTTTGATATCATAGGAAGCTTTGATGATTTCTGGTTCCCGTGTGAAGACATAATTTATCTAACTTTATGCAAAAATAGAGAATCTTTAGGTCTAAGTATTCACAGCTTATCTAATATCTCATAGGGAATTTTATTTGCCTCGAACATTATAGCACTCTAAATAAAAATTGTTACCAGATATTCTTTTAGGTCAGATGCGCTTGCCGGCTGATTACGAAAAGCTATATAACCGTCAGGGCGTATCAGGTAGAGACTTGCTCTCACCACCCCAAAATCTTTGTGCATAAGATGATTACTATCAATCCATGTAGACGGAACTTGCGGGAGTCCATGGGGAATTTCCTCTGAGCCTATGATTAAATGTGTCTCTATAAGAGTTCCAAATTTTTTAACACTCTCAACTATCTTAGTTAACTCATGAATTTCCATATCCACGGGGTCGGCTCCGGTAAACAATAAAAGCTCGTGCTCAGAACCAGTTAAAAGAGCATATAATTCAGTAGAGCTCTGGCCGTCAGGACTCTGAAGACTGTAGTCTTTAAACCTCTCGCCTGCTTTTAAGTCATGGCCGTGGGGAACATAACCCTCTACGTCCCTTGGCTCAAACCATCTCTCATCCACAATCGGGCTGTCTTTATAATGAAATTCCAACTGGGTCAAAGTGCTTACTATTTTTTCCTGAACCGGGTTAATTTTAGATAACACACCTATCATCTTATTTCTTATCGCACCTAGAACAGGATTATGAATTGTTGCCATTTTTGTAGCTGTGTCAGTAAGACTGACTACTTCCTCCCCTATTCGGTGTCTTTCAGTGTTGTAACTATCAAGTAGAGTTTCAGGTGACCTTCCTTTCAGAACTAACGCCATTTTCCATGCGAGATTATAAGCGTCCTGCATACCGGTATTCATCCCCTGCCCCCCCAAGGGGCTATGTATGTGCGCTGCATCCCCGCCGATAAAGACCCTACCCTCTCTGTACCGGTCCACAATTCTATGATGAAGCTTAAAGTAAGCAAGCCAGTTGGGGTTGGTCACGCTCTTATATTCGATCTCTCTTTCTTCCATCAACTTATGCACATCGTCCAGAATCGGGAGCGCCATTTCCTCATCTATGGGTGCATCGGCAAGCTCAAACATAAGCCTTCCCCTATTGCTTCTATATGGGAAATAGGCTGTAACTCCGGTCGGGTGGATAAAAATCGACAAATGGAACATAGGGTATTCCCAGTCAATATCGCAATCGGCAAGAAGCCAGTAATTGGGATACGGCGCACCCTTGAAATCGAGCTTTAGCTGATGTCTTGTGGTGCTGTGGGCTCCGTCGCAACCTACAAGATACTGGCATTCCACAATTTCATCTGAGTTGTATTTGGTTTTCAGTGTGGCCGTGACTTTATCATCTGTCTGTTTTATTTTCTTTAGATCTAATTCACGCTCGACTTCTACTCCATAGCTTTTTAGATGCTCATGCAGTATCTTCTCACTCAAGCTTTGAGGGATCATTAGCGCAAATGGGTATTTACTTTCAATATTATCAAAAACAGCGTTAACTAAAGGTTTTCCACGGTCGTACATATCAAAGGCATTGCACTCATTGCCCTCTTTTAGGAATGTGTCTACAATGCCCATGTTATCAAGTAGTTCAAGCGTGCGGGGGTGTACGGCAAAGGCTTTTGATTTATCAGTCGGAGCCATGGCCTTATCTATGATTCTGGGAGTGATACCGTGGCGAAGTAGCTCACAAGCCATCGTGAGACCGGTTGGTCCTGCGCCCACTATCAATACATCAACATTTGAATTTGCAGAAGCTGTCATCTAATCCTCCAAGTAAAACGAGATTGCCCTATAAGTTTTGTACTCTTTTAATTAGAGACAGAGGCCTTGGGAACATCCAAAAACATAACACTAGTGAAACAATACCGAACGGAACAATTTTTGAAACGTCTTCATTCATAAAAGCTAAGGCAGAACCAAATATTACTATTAGTTCGTTTAAAATTAGACTTAGGACTGTGATCTTTTGAAGCTCAAACATAAGGGAATATATTTTGGTTTCTAAAACAGATAGGGAATTAAGTTTGGCGAGCTTGTTGGCATCTATTTTTTTTGTCTTCGGGTTTTTTGCTAATAATTCAAGATCGACGTCTTTGCTCATGAACTGCTTGAGCCGGCTATCCGAAAGGGAGTAACGATAATATAAGGTCGACCCTAACAAAGAAGCCCCGGTAAGGATGTATATTAATAATTCAGTATTGCTTCCTATAGAGGTAGTTAAAGCTTTATTGCCGCCTATAAAAATATATACAAAGGCTATGTAAAAAATAATGGAAC
>Ga0209633_10000098_pt1 | contig 99836 bp, 84 predicted proteins | sample Cruoilmetagenom1_FD_187290 | JGI IMG/M metagenome (GOLD analysis project Ga0209633, IMG submission 187290) | Oil polluted marine microbial communities from Coal Oil Point, Santa Barbara, California, USA - Sample 1 (SPAdes) (version 2) | ecosystem: Environmental > Aquatic > Marine > Oil seeps ... | reverse complement strand
GATCTCTCGATCAAAGCATCGGTTGCCAACACACCCATGCCACCACCATTGGTGAGGATAGCAAGCCGATCGGCTTCAACCGGCCGCATTGCGGTTAGCGATGCAGCCGCGTAAAACAATTCGCGCATCCCATTCACCCGAAGTAAACCACAGCGATTAAATGCCGCTTCATAAACGTCATCCGAACCAGCCAGGGCACCAGTATGTGATTCTGCTGCTTTCCGACCCTCATCCGATCGCCCCACCTTAAGCACTACAACCGGTTTGGTACGCGAAGCTGCACGTGCAGCTGAAATAAACCGACGTGCATGATGAATCGATTCCATATAGATCAAGATCGCATCGGTATCTGGATCTGCTGACATAAAATCAAGCATCTCTGGAAAGCCGATATCGGACATCCCCCCAAAAGAGACCAAATGGGAAAAACCTATACCACGCCCGCAAGCCCAGTCAATAATTGAAGTGAGCATGGCACCTGATTGAGAAATCACCCCAATCTTGCCTTTTTTTGGCATCAAATGGCTAAAGCTCGCATTTAATTCATTGATAGGTGAAAGAATACCAAGGCAATTTGGACCAATGATCCGAATATTGTATTTTCTCGCCTCACTCAGCAATTGTGCTTCTCGCTGGCCGCCTTGTTCGCTACCACCTTCAGAAAATCCAGCACTGATAATGATGATGCTTTTTGTTCCTTTAGCGCCCAATTCCCCAACTAAGTTGGGAATGGTTTTCGCGGGTGACACTAGAATCGCTAAATCTGGGGTATCGGGCAATTCATCAACCGTTGAAAAACAGGGGGTATCAATAATCTTGTCGTACTTGGGATTGACCGCGCTAAGGTTTGCAGCAGCTACTCCTCCTGCCAGCAGGTTCTTTAGGATAATCTGGCCCAATGAGCCTTCGCGTCTGCTCGCACCAACCACCACAACTTTCTTTGGTGAAAAAAAGTGAGAAATAGAATCTATAGACATTGTTTACCCTTTAATTTAAAGCGCTTTACCATCAACAAACTGACTGACAAAAGAATATACCCCGTTGGCTTTACGATATTGTGACTATTAAGCCGTTAAAAACTGGCAAAGCAGGCTCTTTTCCATCTACAGAACCGGGCTTAGCAACTTAAAAATATTCTGTATAACCCGCTTATACGTTGGTCTACTTTGCCATTTATTTAATAGTAATGGTTCTGAGTTTTTACGGAAAACTGCCTGTTGCTCGCTTAGCTTTTCTGTAAAACCAGCACCATAAAAAATCATATTGATTTCAAAGTTCAGCCTGAATGAGCGAATATCAAAATTGCTCGAACCTAAAAAGGCGATCGAGTCATCAATCGTCATACTTTTAGCGTGAAGCAGCCCTTCGTGAAACAGATAAATATTGACACCACTTTCCAGCAGTTGCTCGTAGAAAGCACACGCAGCGATACTAACCAGAAGGTGATCTGATTTTGCCGGCACAATCAACTCGACACGCACCCCTTTTAAGGCCGCCGTTTCCAGCGCCCCAAGAAACACCTCATCGGGCACAAAGTAGGGCGTTGTGATCGTCACCTGTTTTCGTGCAGCATGTATTGCCGCCACCACTTGGCGTTGATAATTTTCAACCGAAAACAGAGGGCCACTGGGTAACGTCTGTACTGCATCACCCTCTGCAAACAATAAATTGTCATCACGAGGAGAAAGTTCTGAGCCCCCCAAAAGCTGATCTCTCTCCGCACACCAATCGTCGACGAAAACCGTTTGCAATTCCAACACAACCGGCCCACATAGCCTCACCATCAAGTCATGGTATTGCAGTGTTTTATATCCATAATCAGCATTGACAATGTTTTGGGAGCCGGTATAGCCAATTTCACTATCGATCACCACAATTTTGCGATGATTGCGCAGATCAAGCCGCGCCACATAGGCTCTAAGTAAATTAACAGGCAAAGCCTCTTGAACCTCTACACCAGCAGATTCTAAGCCTGGAGCCACCTGCCTCATAAAATCTCTAGAGCCAACCGCGTCAACCAGCAGTCGACACTTAACACCGCGCCCGACTGCTCGTTCTAAAGCCACTCCGACACGATGCCCCGTCTCGTCAGCCGCAAAAATATAGAAAAGCAGATGGACATGCTTTTTTGCCGAGTCAATATCACTGATAAGTTGATCGATTACCCTATCGGTATCAACCAATAATTGTGTTCTATTACCAAACCTGATCGGCAGAGAGCCCAGCTCTTCCGCCAATGTAACAATCGGCTGGAAGCGCTCATCTACCTCCGGCGGCTTCTTTCTTTCGCTAGCAGCATTTAACTTTCGTGCGCCATCATATCTTTCCAGAAGCGCCTTACGCAGTCTGATTCGGCGACTGGGAAGCCTGTTCTCGCCAACTAAAAAATATAATATAAGTCCGGGCCAAGGGAGGAAAAAAACAACTAGAAGCCAAGCAACTGCGGTACGAGGTGGATGGCGATTAACGATAACAAACAGCATCACCAATCTAATTAGCCACTCACTAGCATAGATCGCCAGCGACCATGAAAAGGGCAGCTGCTCGTCCATTTACCTTCTTAGAAAACTATTCAAATTTATCGCTCCGCCATCCCTTTTCATTTATGCCAAAACGGGCCACATAACAAATAAGCTCTACTTGTCTTCAGCAATCTATCACAAATGACTCTTCACCCAACGCACAATATCTGCTGAACTCATTGCGCCCGGCTGACGTGCAACTTCTCGCCCATTCTTAAACAGTGCCAGAGTTGGAATACTACGGATATTAAACTGCCCACCGAGCCCTTGCTCAGTTTCGGTGTTGACCTTTGCGAAACGAACTTTCGGTTCAAGCTGGGCAGCAGCCTGCTCAAATGCGGGTGCCATTGCCTTACATGGTCCACACCACGGCGCCCAAAAATCAACTAACACTGGAATATCGCTTCTAACAGTCTGCTTCTGAAAATTAACCGCAGTTAGATTAACTGGGTGTCCATTAAAGAGCAGGTTGTGGCACTGTCCACATTTTGTCTGTTCAGCCATTCGGCTTACGGGAATGCGGTTCACCGCATCACAATGTGGACAGACCACATGAAAAGAGTCACCCATCATCTTTCCCTCAACTGCTTACGCAATGTTTCAAGCTCTTCCAATAACTCTAACGCTAGAGCTGCACCGGCAGTATTCACCCCGAGGTCACGCTCTATTTTCAACACAAAGCGAACTCGACCAACACAAAGACCATGAAACTGCCAGTTTTCGCTGTTTTCACCCTGCGGTTCAACAATTCCCTCTTCAACAATTTCTATAATTCGTTCGCTGGAAGCTTCACAAATCTGGCAGAGCTCGGCCAAAGTTAGCCGCTCATGTTCTTCAACAATTTCACCCGTTAGCAACGATAATAAGTTTTTATCAGTCATATCAATTAAACCTCCAAGTGAGCACGAGGATCAAAAGCGAGTGCCTTTTCCATATTACGATAAGCCGCCTTGGCAGCATCTGTATCTGCAGGTGGCATCGCTATCTGTATCACCACATAAAAATCACCCGGCTGTTTTCCCGGTATTCCTCGCCCTTTAAGCCGAAGTTTACGGCCAGAAGATGAATTTTCAGGAATAGTCATTTCCACGGTTCCAGTAGGCGTTGGCACTTTAACTTTACCTCCCAACGCAGCCTCCCACGGTGCAACGGGAAGATCGAGATAAACATCTCCCCCCTCAACTCGGTAGAGCGCGTGTGATCTGAATGCGATTTTGAGATACAGGTCACCCGCCTCACCTTGCCCCATTCCTGCACCGCCCTGTTTGGCCAAACGAATATGCTGACCTTGACGGATTCCCTTTGGAATATGGATATTCAGCTTATGCTCTTTCAGATAGGGTCGACCATCTGCACCCAACGCACTCTTCTTTAGGGTTATTGTACGACTTGAACCTTGATAAGCATCCTCCAAATCAATTTCGACTTTAGCGTGGGTATCTTCACCTCGCATGTGAAATTCTCGTTGTGCCTGACCTTCATAGCCACGCGAGGCTCCACCGAATACGCTTTCAAAAAAGTCACTAAACTGCTCAGAGTCGAAATTATTAGCATCACCACCTCTGAATTCAAACCCCTGATCCCAGTTTGGTGGTGGCCGAAAATCTTCTCCACTCTTCCAGTTTTGCCCCAACTGGTCATAAGCAGTGCGCTTTTCAGTGTCTTTGAGAACCGCATAAGCCTCACCAACCTCTTTAAAACGCAATTCTGCATCAGGGTCTTTACTAACATCAGGATGGTATTTACGCGCCAGCTTACGGTATGCGCGTTTAATTTGATCTTGGGTGGCATCTCGCTCGATACCCATAATTTTGTAGTAATCTTTAAATTCCATGATCAATCACTTTATTTAGTCAAATTCTAATTCTGTTTGATATGCCCCCTGCATTGCCAAATGACTCAGATACGCTCTCTTCAGCAGTGCTTTTTGTGCAACAACTCTGTTCTCTTCTTTTCCTTGCCAAGCCTGTAAAGCGGGCTGTTGAAGGGCACGACCAAAAGAGATACTGAGTTGCCATGGGCTGTTTGTTTGTTGTTGATTGATTGCATTTAAATTAGCAGTCGCCTCTTCGGGCGACTGCCCACCAGAAAGAAAGTTAATACTGGGCACTGCAATTGGCACAGATCGGCGCAGATTTTTCAAAGTCGCGGCAGCCACTTCATCTGCTTCGGCTCGCCTACACGACTTGCCGGGCAGAACCATATTGGGTTTCAGAATCATCAACTCAAGAACCACATGATGACGATATAAAGCCTGAAAAACAGCCTGTTGCACCGCCTCGGTCACCGCAGCATGCCTGTCTATATCGTGACTGCCATCCATCAACACTTCAGGCTCAACGATTGGGACTAAACCCTCCTGCTGACAAACCGCAGCATACCGCGCCAACATCTCGGCATTTGCCTCAATACCATGCCTGCTCGGCGCATGGTGATCAATTGCATAGACCTCCCGCCATTTTGCAAAACGAGCACCTTGCAATTTATAAGCACGAAGACGCTCAGCTAGACCATCAAGTCCCTGAGTAATCAAATCGCCTGGAGACAAGGCCAGCGGAATCTTCCCCTTATCAACCTTAATACCAGGCACAATCTTTTTCGACCAGGCCGATTCGGGAATCGTTCTACCCTCATCAGTTTTTTGCTCAAGAGTCTCCTCGAACAAAATAATCCCACTGATGTACTTGCCCAGCTCCGGCGTTGTCGCTAAAAGAGTTCGCCACGCGCGCCGGTTTTCTTCCGTTGATTCAACATTAACTGCCTTAAAACGCTTTGCAATGGTCGGTGCGCTTTCATCAGCAGCGAGAACCCCTCGGCCTTTCTGCACCATATCGCAGATAGTTGCTTCTAATTCTGCCAAATAACGCATTTTACCTACTCCTTTATCAGACGAGCCTCCGCATACAACCTATTCCAACGGTTATCCTGACCTAGTGCCCACGATGGAAAGAGGTACCATGGCATTTTGGGCAAGGTGGAATCTTTCCGGCTTTATGAAAATGTAGTTTCTCACCACATTCATCACAGACTAACGTGCCCGCTCCAATGATCTCTCCAGTGCGTGGATGCAACCGATGCTTAATCTCACTTTTTAGGGCCAGCATTTTAAGTTTTGTTTCATCAACCGTGCTAAGCACTTTATCAAGTGCAACGCTTTTCAGCGCATTGGCTTCAAAACCGAGCCAATCTTTAGCCTCTGCGCCCTCTTTAGAAAGAAAATGAGCCACTTCATGCACATCTTGTTTAAGCCATTCAGCCAGTTTATCGCCCTCTTCTCTACTGATTTTCTCTAGCTTTACCTCCTCTTCCTTTGCCTCTTCAATAAGCTCATGCAGAATTGGAGCCGATAATTCCTCCGCTTTATGAATACCTTCAACCGCCCGCTCATACATTGTTTCATAGACTTCACCGAGCACATCAATTGGGGTCTTTGTCTGTCTGTTTTCCATCGTCTTCTCCTGTTGTACCCTAGAGGGCATAAGTTTCGTTAAAAGCGGAAAGAATATCCGCTTGATTCAACTCTAAGAGTTAAAACAATACACCTCTATCAAATAGCACTAACTGATTTATATCAATAAACCAACCACACCATAAACCCAAAAAGGCGGTCACCTATATTAAGGTTATATGGGCTCTTTTATAGAGACTTCAATAGGTGAAAGGTTCACCTTTGGCAATACAAAGAGCTATCAATACATACGGTGCTTAAACAGCCATCCCGCCATCGCAAGCGATAACAACGCAATAATCACCATTGGCCAAAATTGTGGCCATAACAAACCAAGCCCTCCCCCTTCCAAAAAAACCGAGCGAATAATCACCAAAAAATACTTTAATGGATCAAGCCAAGTTAAAAGCTGAACCATATCCGGCATATTGGCAATCGGTGTTGCAAACCCAGACAAAATAACAGCCGGAACCAAAAATAAGAAAGCGCCTAAAACTGCCTGCTGCTGGGTTATACAGATTGCCGAAATCATCAATCCAACCCCGACCGCCGAGAGTAAAAACAGGAATAGCCCCAGATAGAGAGCAAAAAGACTGCCTCTTAAGGGAATATCAAACCACCACACTGCCAAACCTATGATAGCCGCACCCTCAATCAAACCGATCAACAAACCTGGTAGCGCTTTACCAATCAAGATATAAAATGGGTGAACAGGTGTGACCAATAACTGATCAAAAGTCCCTTGTTCACGCTCTCTTGCCACTGATAGCGCTGTAACAATCAGGGTAACAACCAGTGTCAACAGACCTACAATTCCTGTGATAATGAACCATTGAGAATGCAGGTTTTCGTTATACCAGGCACGTTCTTCAATAATTGCCGGTGGTGCTTGTGACAGATTCTGATAACGCCACTCCTCGTTTAGCACAAGGATAATATCGCGCAGATAGTTCAAGGCAATCATCGCGGTATTTGAATTGCGCCCATCGAGAAGCAGCTGAACAACCCCGCTTTCACCTATCGCAATATTGGCACTAAATTGACTATCAATGTGCATCACTAAAAGCACATCACGGTTATCAATCAATGGCCTGATTTCTGATTCTTTCTCGATAGTATATAAGACATTTATATTGGGCGAACCTTCAATACGGCTAACCAATTCGCGTGAAGCAATACCGGGATCTTCGTTGTAAATGGCAACAGAGATATTATCCAGATCGTAATTTGCCGCATAACCAAAGACCAGCAACTGGGCGATAGGTGGGCCGATCAAAACAAAGCGACTGCTTTTATCCCGGAGCAACGCCAGAAATTCTTTTAACGCCAGTGCGATAATAAGCAAAAATGAATGGTTCAATGCAATTACTCCAAGCTCTTTCTTGTTTTCTTGGCCACCAGCCGGGTAAAAATGACCAACATAATTAGAAGCGCTGCCACATTTGCAAGGATAACCGGCCAGACATCTCCAGCAAGAAAAAGCGTCTGCAAGATAGCGACGTAATAGCGCGCAGGAACAATATGGGTAATAAACTGGATAGCGGGCGGCATCGAGTTGATATCAAAAATAAATCCAGAAAGAATGAATGCCGGCAGAAAGCCTGTAATGATGGCAATTTGCCCCGCCACAAACTGGTTTTTTGCCATCACAGAAATTAACAACCCAACAGCCAGACTGACCAACATATAGAGCGAACCGGTTAGCAGCAGCAACCAGAAAGAGCCCTCAAACGGAACTTTAAAAAGCCATATTGCCAGAAAGAAGTTTAAGAACAGGCTTGCCATACCCAGTATGAAATAGGGAATCAGCTTGCCTGCGATAAATTCAACATTACGTAACGGCGTTACAAATAGCGCCTCCATCGTCCCTCTATCCCACTCTCTCGCCACAACGAGTGCTGTGAGCAATGTCCCAATCAGCGTCATAATAATTGCCACAACACCCGGAACTAGAAACAGGCGACTACTAACCGCCGGGTTGAACCAGACGCGATGTTCGAGCTGAATCGGCATATTTAACTCCGTACCTTTGGCTTCGGCATAGTGTGTAATCCAAGATAACCAAGTGCCACGGATATAACCCAAAGTCAGGTTAGCCTGATTGGAATTAACGCCATTAACTCTGACTGCAATCACTGCATCATGCTTACTGAAAAGAGCTCGTGCAAAATCATTTTTTAACCAAACGATGCCGTCGATTTTGTGCTTTTCCAGCGCTTTTTCGGCTTGCTGTATGGTTTGGAAATAGAACGGCGAAAAATAATCGCTCTGCTCAAATGAACCCGTTAGAGATTGAGTTGCCGCATCGGGTTGCTCAACGACAATGCCGATGGGAATATTTCGAGCATCGAGTGATACGCCATAACCGAAAAGGAATAACAGCACAACGGGCAAGACAAAGGCGATGGCAATGCTCGAAGGATCGCGCATAATTTGCAAACTCTCTTTACGAATCAACCCTGAGAGGCGCTGATAACGGGCGGCATCGATCATCCATCCTCCCCCTGTTGCTCGATCAGATAGATAAAAGCCTCCTCCATCGTCGGCAGCACTTCAGAATCACTCTGCGCCAATTTCTTCATCTCTAACGGAGTCCCCTGCGCCAGTACCGTACCACTCGCCATTATCACCAATCGATCGCAGTAGTTGGCTTCATCCATAAAATGGGTGGTCACCAACACCGTCACCCCCGATTCTGCCAGTTCATTGGTTCGCGCCCAGAACTCCCGCCGCGCGAGAGGATCAACGCCTGAAGTCGGCTCATCGAGAAACAAAATATCCGGTTCATGCATCAATGCGACTGCAAATGAGAGCCGCTGTTTATAACCTAGAGGCAACTCTTTCGCATTTGCCTGCCGATAATCTCCCAGCTCAAAAGCTTCAATCGCCCATTCAATGCGTTCTTTCTGTTTTTCCTTAAACAAACCGTAGGCACTTGCGTAAAACCGGAGGTTCTGAATCACGCTCAAGTTACCGTAAAGTGAAAATTTTTGTGCCATGTAGCCAACTTTCTGCCGTGCCTGATCGGCTGCGTGTCGTAAATCGACACCCGCTACCGAAAGCTCTCCCGCAGAGAGGGGTAACAATCCACACAACATTCTGAAAGTTGTCGATTTACCGGCACCATTCGCGCCAAGTAGACCGAATATTTCTCCTCTTTTTACCGTGAAGCTGACATCGTTAACGGCAATAAAATCACCAAAACGTCGCTGTAGATTGTCGACTTCGATAATCACCTCATTCGCATTTTCAGTTTTTTCTTTATGGCGGGCTATTGCAGTTTTGACCTCATGAAGGCCCTGTTTTTTCAATAGTGAAATGAATGCATCTTCAAAAATCGGTGTGACCGCACTAATTTTCAATTCTATAGAAGAGGGAAATGATTTCCGGATTGATGCTACTTCAGTGGAGCCACTAATGACTCTTACCCCTTCGTTCGCAATCAACGCATCAACCACATCGGCTCGCTTACTCAATGCCAACTGTAGTTGCCGAGGCGTTAACTGTTCGCTTTCAATCAACCAGGTTTTACCCTGTAACTTTTCACTAAACTGCTCTGGGCTACCTTGATTGATAACCTTACCCTCGTGCAAAAGAATCACCTCTGCGCAACGCTCGGCTTCATCGAGATAGGCGGTACTCAATAGCACGGTCATCCCCGTCTCTTCGACCTGCTGGTATACAATCTCCCAAAGCTCGCGGCGCGAAACTGGATCAACCCCTACGGTCGGCTCATCGAGGAGCAAAAGTTCGGGTGGAACAACCAGCGCGCAGGCCAGCCCCAGTTTTTGCTTCATTCCTCCCGACAGTTTACCCGCCAAGCGGTCCGTAAAAGGCGCAAGGCCAGTCAGGTGCATCAATGTTTGATAGCATTCTGCCCGCTTTTCGACTGCCAGCCCTTTCAGGTCGGCATACAAATCAAGGTTTTCCTGTACGCTTAGATCTTCATAAAGGCCGAAGCGCTGCGGCATATAAGAAACTTTAGATTGAACCTCTTCGGCATCTGTTGTCGCATTCAGGCCTAAGACCTTCACCTCGCCAGTATCAATGGGAAAGAGGCCACACAAAACCCTCATCAAGGTAGTTTTGCCGGCACCATCCGGGCCGATCAAGCCTGTCACCTGCCCACGACTTAGTTTGAAATTTACATTTTCAAGCGCCTGAATAGATCGAGCCCCACTCTTGAAAGACTTGCTAAGATCGCTGACCTCAACCGGAAAGCTCATTGATGAGCATTGCAGCGATTTGTGTTTGCCGTATCAACTTTCTGATCAAGGGGGATTTTAACCGTTACAGGCATCCCCAATCGCAGTTCATTTTCAGGATTGCAGGCATAAATGCGTACCGAATAGACAAGCCGGGTTCGTAACTCCGGAGTCTGTACATTCTTAGGGGTAAATTCTGCTGTAGGCGAGATATAGCCAACCCACCCTTGGTAGCGTTTATCGGGAAAACTGTCACTCATGATTTCTGCTCCGACTCCAATGGCCACCTTACCCAATCCGGTTTCCGGAAGATAAGCTCTGACCCAGACAGGATCAATCAGTGCAAGCGTCAAAATGGGTGATTGCGGGGTCACCATATCACCCGGCTCCAGAATACGATTACGAATTACACCGTCTGAAGGGCTAATTAACGTAGCATCTTCAAGATGCTGCTTTGCAAGCTTAACAGCCGACCCCTTCGCTTTTAGCACTGCTTCAGCCAAAGCAATATCCTCTTTTCTTGGCCCTGCAACCGCCAACAACCAGGCTTGGTGTGCTGCCTCTGCCTGTGCGGTTGTGGTGCTGGCTTTGGCTTGTGCTGTTTCGACATCATCGGGAGATGCCAGCTTTTTGGGGAGTAGCTTCTCCAGCCGCTTGGCACTGTCTCTCGCTGTTCTTGCTGCACTCTTAGCCGCATTGTATTCTGCTTTTGCCTTAGCAATTTCCTGCGGGCGATTCCCTGCTTTCAGTTTATTAACTATCTGCTGTTGAGCCTGTAATTCGGCTTCCGAAGCAGCCAGATGAGTCTCTAAAAGCTCGGTATGCAGCGTTGCCAACAGTTGTCCTTTTTTAACCCGATCGCCCTCTTGAACAAAAATTTCAGCAATATGTTCAGAGCCGTTCACCGTCAACTGGACTTCGCGAATATCGATATTGCCATAAAGAGCTAGCTCGTCACTTGAATCGGACTGTTTCTCTTTATCAAAAATAGCGATACCCCCGACAATTAATAGCAGCAAAGCAATGGCAACAATAATTTTCTTTTTCATGCGATCCTTTTCCTTCTGCAAGTTTTAACTGGGAGCAAGTAGACTTTTTCTAAAACTGGTTAAGTGGCAACTTCAGGTAGCTCACGCCATTATCTTCTGCAGCTGGCAAAGCACCAGCACGGATATTGATCTGGATTGATGGGAGAATGAGCTTTGGCATCGCTAAAACTTCATCACGGGCTGTTCGCATTTCAACAAACTTTTCTTCACTGATACCATCGTGAACATGCTTGTTATAGGCTCGCTCTTCAGCCACCGTAGTAACCCAGCGTGGCCCGACAACCGCCTCTTCTGGTGCATAATCGTGGCACATATAAAGTTTTGTCTGCTCAGGAAGTGCCAATATCTTTTTGGCCGATTTAAAAAGCGTTTTAGCATCCCCACCAGGGAAGTCACACCGCGCCGAACCGGCATCGGGCATAAAAATGGTGTCGCCAACGAAGACAAGCTCATCAAGAAGATAACTGACACAGGCCGGTGTGTGGCCCGGTGTATGCAAAACAGAAACTTTTATATTACCGATTGAAAAGAGCTCTCCATCCGTAAAAAGGTGATCAAACTGGCTGCCGTCAACAGGAAAACTTCTCTCCAGATTGAAAACACCTTTAAAAACCTCCTGCACATCGCGGATATGTTCGCCAATCGCAATCTTACCTCCCAGTTTTTCTCTCAGGTAATAGCCTGCACTCAAATGATCTGCATGGGCGTGCGTTTCAAGAAGCCAATCGACCGTTAACCCCTCTTCTTCAACATAACGAACTATTTTATCTGCCGCCTCGGTCGAAGTTTTGCCCGTGTCATAATTAAAATCGAGTGCTGAATCAATAATGGCGCAGCGCTTGGTCTCCGGATCAGAAACCACATATGAGTAGGTCCAGGTGGGCTTGTGATAAAAATGTTTGATATTCGGTTGCACGTTGTTTTCTCCTTTCTGGCATAATGCTAACAAGAATAGTTTATTAGTATTTTCTAATATAGTCTAGGTCTAAAAGGGATCTCTGATCAGCTTGATGCTACGCCAAAAATTAAAACCATTCATTCCTATTCTGGAATGGCTACCCTCATACAAACGGGCCCAATTTTCGGGTGATTTGTTAGCGGGCATCATTGTTGCCATCGTACTGATTCCTCAGTCAATGGCTTATGCAATGGTGGCAGGGCTTCCCCCCCAGGTCGGCCTTTACGCCAGCGTACTTCCTCTGATGTTATATAGCCTGTTTGGTAGCAGCCGAACAATGGCCGTCGGGCCTGTAGGCCTTATGTCTCTAATGACAGGAAGTCTCCTGGTGGAAATGGGGATAACCGATCCCGATCAACTTCTCTCTATCTCAGCCTTATTAGCACTTCTCTCCGGGCTTACGCTCATTACGATGCGCCTGCTGAAATTAGGCTCGGTCATCAATTTTCTTAGCCATCCTGTTATTTCCGGGTTTACGAGTGCCGCAGCCATTTTGATCATGTTCAGCCAACTTAAACATCTGCTCGGCATCAAGATGCCTTCCGGCCTCGGTTTGGCCGAAAAAATAGGCTTCACCCTTTCAAACATCGACCAGATTAATACCGTTACGTTACTCGTTGCCCTCTTTTCAATTTTATTGTTAATCATTATTCGCGGCCCTTTAACTTCAAGGCTGCCCCCTTCCATCGGTGGAATTCTTGGTAAATCAGCCCCTTTAGCTGTTGTCATTATCAGCATTTTATTCGCCGCAATCTTTCAACTATCTGAAAACTATCAACTTGCGATTGTGGGCGCGATTCCAGCGGGGCTACCCAATTTAGCAATTCCTGAAATCGATCTTCCACTCTGGGAGAAAATCTTACATGGCGCCATATTAATCGCCGTTGTTGGGTTTCTTGAAAGTATCTCCGTCGCCAAAGCGCTGGCCAGCCGACGACGTGAGAAAATTGATGCTAATCAGGAATTGCTTGCACTAGGTACAGCAAACCTAGGCTCGGCCTTTTCAGGGGGCTACCCCGTTGCTGGAGGCCTAGGTCGGTCAATGATTAATTTCTCTTCCGGCGCCAATACCCCTTTAGCCGGGATCATTACCGCACTGCTCTTAGGATTCGCGCTTATCTGTCTGACTCCCTACCTTTATTACCTTCCAAGAGCCGTTTTATCCGCCATTATCATTGTTGCCGTTTCGGGGCTAATCGATTTCAAAACATTTAAAAAAGCGTGGCAGTACGACCGGTCAGATGCCGTCTCTCTTTTAACCACTTTTTTTGCTGTGCTGATTATTGGTGTAGAACTCGGCATTTTGTTCGGCGCAATCATCTCAGTCTCGCTCTATCTGCATAGAAGTAGTCAGCCTCATATTGCCATTGTGGGGCGGATTGCAGGAAGTGAGCACTTTCGAAATATCGACCGTCACGATGTTGAAACACATCCCCATATACTTGCCTTGCGGATTGACGAAAATCTCTACTTCGCCAACACCAATTATCTAGAAGATAAGATCATGGAAATGATCGTCGATAATAGCGAAATCAAAGAGCTTATCTTAATTTGTAGCGCAATAAATTTTATCGACACCAGCGCACTTGATTCTCTAGAGGTGATCATTGAGCGGCTCAAAAATGCGGGCGTTACCGTACACTTTGCTGAAGTTAAAGGGCCAGTAATGGACAAGCTCAAGAAGGGCAATTTTTTAGCACATCTTGGCGAGGGGAAGATCTTCCTCAGCACCCATGATGCTTTTTCTGTACTCGAATAAGCCGTCCATCAACGCTATGATTAAGATTCTACTCCTCGGGGGAACACAAGAAGGGAAGCAGTTGGCTGAACAACTCGCAACCTATCCTCAGATTGAACTGATCTACAGTACAGCGCGCAAAGTCCCCAAGCCAGCAGCAGACTACACCACAATTTATGGCGGCTTTGGGGGCGCTAATGGGCTTACTAAAAAACTAAAAAATGAGAACTTTCATCTGCTGTTGGATATGACCTATCCATACGCTGCACAAATGAGCCAAAACGCCGCTATTGCAGCTCAGCTCAGCCACACAAAAATATGGCGTTACCAAAGACCAGCCTGGACAGCTCAACCTGATGACCGCTGGTTTTTTTACAGCACACTTGCGGAAATCATTTCAGCAATAAAGCCGTATCAACGTTGTTTTTTTTCGCTAGGAAACAACCTCCCCAATGATATGCAAACTACCCCTGCTTACCAGCAATGGTTTATCCGTTGTCGATCAAAGCAGAGGCAAAAAAGAGCCCCCCAAAAAACCTATCTCGAAGGGCAAGGGCCATTTTCATTCGAAGAAGAATTAAAACTATTAAAAGCGTTACAAATAGATTCACTTATCACTTATGACAGTGGGGGTGATGCAGCAAAAACAAAAATTGAGGCGGCAAGAACCGCCTCAATTCCCGTTTTCTTTATCAGTCGCCCGACTCCGCCGCAGGCCGGACGGAAGTTCGGTGATATTGACTCAATCGAAAAGGCACTCGTTAGCGATTACTGCCTGAATGTTGCGTGACAGCTAACACAATAATTCATCGTATTATTCAAAGCACGTAACGATTCCTTCAGATTACCTGTCTTAAGCGTTTTAGCTAAATCATCTCCGCTTTTATGAAAAGCCAGCCCCATTCCTTTAAAGGCCTCATTCTCAATCATGTTGCACATCTTCATCATTCTCTTGTTTGAGCCTAGCTGCTGAGCCGCAATTTCAGACGCTCCATTAAAATCGTCCTCTGCAATAGATGAGACAATCTGGCGAACCGCATCAAGATGAGCCCGCATATTCGCCAGTTGATGCTGCTTCATCATCGGTGGCAGGTTAAGAGAGATACGACTATCTTCAGAAGAGCCGCCTTTGCCGCCCATCATGCCGTGCTTCATTCCTCCGTGTTTCATCATCCCCTCCGCCATAGCCATTCCGGAAACTAGCGCGGTAAAAATTAGTACAAGAACTGATTTTCTAAACATGACCCTTCCTTAATTATGTGATTACAACCTGATCCTAACCATTCGTTGATTAATGGGCATTGCGCCAAATCAATTTGATAGACTTAGAACTTTAAAATAACAACATTTATCCATGACTCAAGCAGAACATCCATTCGCCCCTTTTATTCGCCTCCTTGGCAAAGGAAAAAAGGGATCACGCTCCTTAACAATAGAAGAGGCCGAACAGGCAATGGGAATGATCCTTGATCAGCAGGCAACCCCAGAGCAGCTTGGTGCGTTCTTAATGCTATTACGTGTTAAAGAGGAAACAGCAGAGGAGTTAGCCGGCTTTGTCAATGCTACCCGCTCTCGAATCACCCCACCTGTACGTACTTCTGCAGAGTTAGATTGGTCTACATACGCTGGCAAAAAGCGACGCCTGCCATGGTTCTTTTTAAGCGCACTACTTCTCTCTGAGAATGGCATAAAAATCGCCATGCATGGCGCTCAGGAACATACCCCTGGCCGCATTTACACCGAACAACTGCTGCCTCTCTTTAACCTCAAACCCTCCAAAAGCATCGAAGATGCAGAAAACCATCTCGCTTATAATAATTTCTGTTTTCTTACACTTGAAACACTAAACCCCGTTTTAGCCAATCTAATCACTTTACGGCGCACTTTGGGCCTTCGCTCACCCGTTCACACATTTTCCCGCCTGCTTAACCCCATGAACGGCCAGTTTCGAATCGATGGAGTATTCCATCCAGCTTACGGCCCCCTCCATGCCAAAACAGCACAGCTTCTCGGCCAGTCAAATAGCGTCACCATCAAAGGTGATGGTGGAGAGGCCGAAGTAAAACCAGACAGCGACTGCACATTACAGTGGCTACAAGAGGGGGAATACCGAGAAGAAATCTGGCCTCGGCGCTATCCAAAGCGGCTACTCAATGAAACAGAACTGGATATCAATGAGCTCCCAAAATTATGGGCAGGAGAGATTAAGCACCCGTACGGAGAGGGTGCAATTATTGAAACAACCGCTATCTGCCTAAAGCTGCTTAGCCGCGCGAAAGAGACAACAGAAGCCCAACAGTTAGCTGAAGAGATGTGGTTAAAAAGAGAAAAAGCGGCCTTTAATCAATAACCGTCTCATTTTTCAGCTTTTTTACCCTCCACACCCTAACTTCCTAAACCTTTCGACTATATTTAGCCCAATACAGGAGAAGGAATTATGGATGGCCAGCTAAAACCCTCTATTTCAAACAAAGTACTTGGTAATTTGCCAATGGGGATTGTTGTCTTTGATGATGACAAGATTCACTGGGTAAATGGCTGGCTGCTTGAAAAATTACAAACATCTCTCGACACCTTAGTTGGGCTTTCTCAATCTCAAGCTGTTGAAACTGATTTTGCGGCGCTATTTGGAAGCGATGAGACTCTGCGCCTAACCGGTTCAGCCGACCAAACAATCTGGCTCTATCGTGAAAGGTCATTCTCTGAACATTGTGAGATCCACTATTTCCAAGATATCACCAGCTTGATGCAGGTTATCGAGGAGCGCAAACAGCTACGTCTGGAAGCTGAGGCTCAACAGATTAAAGACCCCGCTACTGGGCTGCTCAATGAAGCGGCCATTATGCAGGCACTTGATCTCCAAGTTAGTCGTAGTCGCCGTTATCAAAACCCACTCTCACTCATCGAGCTTTCAATCTCAAGGAAAAAAGGGGGTGCTTGTGATAAAAGACAAATTCTATCAACCAGCAGCCTGCTTAAAGACCAACTACGCTGGGCCGATCAAGTTGGTTTTCTGAACAAAAGTACCTTCCTAATCCTTCTTCCAGAAACATCAAAGGAAGATGTACAACAGCTCGTTGATAAGCTCTGCCGTGCAGAAGGGAGCCCTCTTGCACCAGATTCTGGAATTACCCCCCTGTTTAAAATTGAAGAATGGGCAAAAGGAGATGACCCTCGCAAGCTGCTCAAACGGCTCAAGGGAAGCAATCCCTTTTTAAACTCCAATAGCTAATGACTATTGCTGAAAGCAGACCACAGCCAATTCAACTTTCATCACCCGGTGGTGAAATTGGAAAAAAAGAGCTGCTTGCCGTCAAGCGCCGCTTCCAAAACTTACAAAAACTACGCTTACAGCGTATTCAAGACTTTCTAACCCCTCGCCAACGCGCTTTTCTCGAGCTACTACCGCTTCTTTTTCACCGCAATCACCCCGCACTTCCGGGCTTCATTAGCAGCGATACGCCTTCCGGGATTCCTGACTATAGCCCCGATAAGCAAGCAATACGGCAAGCAAAAAAACTCTCTAAAAGTTTTGTCTTCAAAAAGAGAGCTAAGCGTATTTATCCGATTCAAGGGCTCTATCTGATGGGCAGTGGCGGCACGATTGCGTACTCTAAAAAAAGTGACCTCGATATCTGGCTTTGCCACTCACCCAAACTATCCGACACAGAGCTTGCTGAGCTACACGACAAAACCAAAGCCGTTGAACTGTGGGCAGAAACACTTGGGCTAGAGGTACACTTCTTCTTTATCGACACCGAGGACTTTCGCGAAGGAAAGGGAACAGATATCTCTAAAGAGAGCTGTGGGAATAGCCAACACCATCTCCTTCTGGAAGAGTTTTATCGTACAGGATTACATATTGCCGGAAGCTTCCCGGTCTGGTGGTTAGTCCCTCCTCACGAAGAACATAACTACGATAGCTACGTTCGCCATCTTCTCGACAAACGATTCATATCCAAAACAGAAATTATTGATTTTGGCGGCTTAACACACGTTCCTGCTGAGGAGTTCCTAAGCGCCTCATTATGGCATTTATACAAAGCCATAGGTTCACCGTACAAATCTCTTCTCAAGCTTTTGCTGACAGAAAAATATGCCCATGAATACCCGAGAACTGAGTGGATCAGCTTTAAATTAAAGCAGGGGATCTACGATGGGTGCCTCGATATAAACGAGCTCGACCCTTACTTATTAATGTACAAAAAGGTCGAAGAGTACCTTATAGAACATAAAAAAGAGGACCGACTAGAGCTTGCAAGGCAATGTTTTTATTACAAAACAACTGAAAGTCTGAGCAACCAACCGAAGAGGTCCATGTTCCATTGGCGGCACGAGATTTTAGATACACTTCTAAAGCAGTGGAATTGGGGAGAGGATAAAACCAAGCAGCTCGATATCAAACAACACTGGAAAATCGAGCATGCAATACAGGAACGAAACCTGATCACCAAAGAGCTTAATTTTAGCTACCGAACACTCACCCAGTTTGCACGAAAACAGGGACATGATGCTTCTGAACAGAGTGATGAGCTGGAATTGCTCGGCAGAAAACTCCGTGCTGCGCTTGAGAAAAAACCTGGGAAAATCGAGGTTATCGATAGCGATCTAAATGCTCGGTTTGAAGAAGAGCTATTAACAATACAGGAGATACAACTAGCGGATGGCCAAGATGGTTGGGCTCTTTTTAAAGGACAACTTCAAGTCAAGGAGACATTAGCTCACACCGCTTTACGCAAAACTCAAAGCCTGCTTGAACTGCTTACATGGGGTGTTGTAAATAGGCTTTTCAAGAAAAACAGTATATTCACACTACTCACTCAAAGCAGTGAAGTAACGACCGCTGAACTACATTCAATCCTTCGCAATTTAGACAGTTTGATCCGCAAACGCCCTGCAGAGGGTGAATCCCTAGAAACTTACAATCATTCTCCCCAGCTTATATCAACAGCACTGTTTATCAATGTTGGAAAGAACCCTGTCCCCAATATGGAGAAGGGGCGGCACCTAATGAGTAACCGTTCAGATTCACTCAGCTACGGCGCCATGCGAACCAATATGGTTTACTCTGTCGAACAGGTTATTTTCACATCGTGGCATGAAATCCTCATTCGTCGGTATGCTGGATTAGATGGATTTATGGACTGCCTACGCGACACCATCAACTCTGCACAGCCAAGCCAAACCGGTAAGCGATCTCTTTCATTCAGTTTTGACTGCTTAAGTTTTAACTCCCCCAGAGCAAGTAGCATTGCTCTACGAGGAAGGGATATTCTTCAGTCGCTAACAATGGCATTAGAAAACGCCCCAGAAAAGAGCTCTCCACGCTATCTGCTTCGTGGAGAAGATCACTTCTATCTATTTCAGAAAACCCGTTCCGGTGTTCATTATTGGAAGCTGGATGATATAAAACAGCTTTATGAGGAGCTAGCCAAGCCGCAACCCCTGTTTAGCCCCGTCACTTTTGACAGCTATGCACTTGATGCATCCCCACTTCCGGCACTCTACAAGAGCAATAAAATAGGCATTATTCAGGTTTTTTATCTAGAAGAGGATGAAGAGGCAGATCTATTTATACTTGACGAACGAGGCTCTCTTTTCCGACAGCATCTACCATTTAAAGACCAGAAAAGCCTGCTTGAGCCATTCACCATTTTTATCGATTCCATCCTTTCCCGTGGAGCCCTGCTACAGGATCAGGCTAACGAACTGCCCGCCTATAAGCGAATCAGCTATTACAAAATTCATAAAGAGTCTTCACAGGAATATCGAGCACAGCAAACGCTGTTTTTCCCATCGAGCAATCCGGCTTTTCTTGAGCTGCGTGTCGTTCAGGAAAACAGCAGCAATCAGACAAAAACAACCTCTATCTATTGTGATGGCCAGGAGTTTTCCTCTCTTGAATATGGAGACAAGCTTTTCCAAAAAGTTAAAGAACAGATTAAAGAGGTACGCTCAGGTATTGAGGATTATCCAATTTACATAACAGACATAGAGATCCCCCCTCAATCTCTCGGGGTTGAATTGCCATCGCAGCTGCAAACAACCCACTTTCTAAAACAAAAGCAAAAAATCGAAGATCGGCTTAACTGCCTTTGATACCGCCACTTGGTCAGGTAGAATTATTTAAATTTCCTGAGCAGTGCGACCAATGCGATTTACAACACTATTGAAAAGTTCTTCTGTAATAACAATCTGCCTGTTATTGCTTTCTGGATGTGGGCAAAAAGGCCCCCTATATATGCCAGACCAACAACCCAATCAAACAGCAACAGCAAAATAGATATGGATTACTTCGAATACCATGGCGAACAGCTTTTTGCTGAAGGGTGCTCACTAACATCGATTGCCGTACAGCATGGTACACCCTGTTATGTCTACTCACGCGCAACACTAGAAAAGCATTGGCACGCCTTTAACGATGGGTTTGGTGAGCGCCCACATCTAATCTGCTATGCGGTCAAAGCCAACTCAAATCTGGCGGTTCTTAATGTTCTCGCAAAGCTCGGTTCAGGTTTTGATATTGTCTCGGTTGGCGAGCTTGAAAGAGTGCTAGCTGCAGGCGGTGATGCAAATAAAATCGTCTTTTCTGGTGTCGGAAAAAGGGAAGATGAAATAAAGCGCGCACTAGAGGTTGGCATTCGTTGCTTTAATGTCGAAGTCCCCGGAGAGTTTGACAGAATCAATAAAATTGCTGGTGAACTTGGCAAAACCGCCTCGGTTTCACTACGCGTAAATCCCGATGTCGATGCAAAGACTCACCCCTATATTTCGACTGGGCTAAAAGAAAATAAATTCGGTATCGAGATAAATCGCGCTATCGCTGAATATAAACGGGCAGCTCAACTCTCCAATCTAAAGATTGTCGGCATTGACTGCCATATCGGTTCACAACTGACAGAAATCACCCCTTTCCTTGATGCCTTGGATCGTGTGCTACTACTTGCAGACGAATTAAAAAAGGAAGGGATCGAGATTAAACACCTCGACCTTGGGGGTGGGCTGGGCATCCGCTATAAAGATGAAACACCGGCAGAACCGGCAGAATATATCGAGGCACTTTACCAAAAGCTCGGCAATGTTCCATATGAAATTTTACTTGAACCAGGTCGAGCTATCGCCGGAAATGCAGGCATCCTATTAACAACGGTTGAATACCTAAAGCCAACCGAATCTAAAGACTTTGCGATTGTGGATGCCGCAATGAATGATTTAATGCGCCCAGCTTTATATAGCGCCTGGCAAGAGATTGTACCCGTTCAAAAAAACACAAATGGCGAACCACGTACATACGACATCGTCGGCCCCGTTTGTGAAACCGGCGACTTCCTAGGAAAAGAGCGACAACTTCAATTAGAACAAGATGACCTTTTAGCTGTCCGCTCATCAGGAGCCTACGGATTTACGATGAGCTCTAACTATAACTCTCGCCCCCGCCCTGCTGAGGTGATGGTTGATGGAGACAAAGCCTCGTTGATCCGGAAACGCGAAACGATTCAACAACTATGGGAAGGAGAGTTACTGCTCGACTAAGATGTATTACCAACCGCCTTCAGATGAAGCGATAAAAAAGCTTCTGCTCGAAACTAAAACAATTGCAGTTGTCGGCCTTTCACCAAAACCGTCAAGGGTCAGCTATTCCGTCTCTCGTATAATGCAAGGTTTTGGCTACCGGATTATTCCTGTCAGACCCGGCGGAGGAGAAATTCTTGGAGAACCCGTTTACGAAAACCTCGAAACAATAGAGTCAGCCGTTGATATCGTTAATGTTTTTAGGGCCTCTCGATTTATCAGTGACATAGTCGATGATTGTATTCGCCAAAAAAGAAAGGCAATCTGGCTCCAAGAAGGTGTCATCGATGATGAGGCTGCATTGCGTGCTCAACAAAATGGACTATTTATCGTTATGAATCGCTGCATCTACAAAGACCATGTTCACCTAATTGGTCACAATACAAAATGAAAATTAACTTTACAAAAATGCACGGTCTCGGAAACGATTTTATCGTGATCGATGCAATCAATCAGGCTATTTCACTGAACGAGGAGCAGATTCGATTTATGGCTAATCGCCATTTTGGTATCGGTTGTGACCAACTATTGCTTGTCGAAAACGCCCAATCAAACAGTGCAGACTTCCGTTATCGCATCTTTAACGCTGATGGAAGTGAAGTTTCTCAATGTGGCAATGGCGCACGTTGCTTTGCTCGCTTCGTCCGTGAAAAGGGGCTTTCTGAAAAAAAAGAGATTCCGGTGGAAACAGGTGCAGGGCTACTTGTTCTTCATCATGAGGAAAATGGTGATCTCACCGTAAATATGGGAATTCCTCACCATTCTCCTAGCGAGATCCCTATCAATTTTGAGCAAGAACAGCTGTTATACGAAGTTGAGATTGATGATAACCCCCAACAATTTGGAGCAGTTTCCCTCGGAAATCCACACGCCGTTCTACAAGTTGAAGATATTGATGATGCGCCTGTTGCACAGGTGGGGAAACAGCTAGAAAGCCACCCACTTTTTCCAGAGCGGGCCAATATTGGCTTTATGCAGGTTATTTCCGCGCATCACCTTAGACTGCGCGTTTATGAGCGAGGTGCAGCTGAAACAATGGCCTGTGGTAGCGGTGCATGTGGTGCTGTCGTTATTGGGATAGAGCGCGGTTTATTGACTAGTCCGGTGAAGGTAGAGCTTCCCGGCGGGCAACTTATGATAAGCTGGCAAGGTAGAAGCCAGCCTGTTTTTATGAGCGGGCCGGCAACTATCGTATTTGATGGCACAATAGAGATATGAAACAAGAATCCCCTAAAGCTGAACGACCAGAAACACTAACCGCCGAACAGATTGAAAATTGGCTATACGATCATCCTGACTTTTTTTCTCAGCATCTTAACCTGCTTGAGAACATGTTCATTCCTCATCCAAGCGGCGAGGCGATCTCTTTGGTCAGCAAACAGCTTGATCTTCTCCGAGAAAAAAACAGAAAACTTAGCCATCAACTGGAAAACCTGATTCAGATTGCTAAAGAAAATGATGGCCTATTCAGAAGAATGCAGCAGCTAACGCTGGCTCTTATTGAAACTGAAACTGTTGAAGAGATGGTTGCCGTACTCACCACCACACTTCAGGACTGTTTTTTAGCAGACGATGTGACACTTAAAGTGATTGCCGACCCAGCTGAAAACATAACCGGCATAACCGATCTATTTGTCTCTCCCAGCGATGAAATCACCGCCTCCTTTTCAAAAACAATCGAGTCTGGCCGCCCAAAATGCGGCAATCCAGATCAAGCTGAAGCTCAGTTCTTATTTGGTGAGAACGCCAAGGAGACCCAATCTGCCGCAATCATCCCTCTACAACTTGGTGAGCATCATGGCCTTCTGGGGATTGGTAGCAATGAGGCAGCACGCTTTCATCCAAGCATGGGAAACCTCTTCCTCGACCATATTGGCGAACTTGTTAGCAGCCGCCTCACCACACTCCTTAACCGGTAAGTAGAACGGTTTTGTGGCGTGGATAATTTGGCAGCAAAACAGCTGACACAATTTATCGACTATCTTCATTTCGAACAGCGCGCCTCTAAACACACGATCAGTAGTTACCGCAGGGATCTAAACCGACTGGCCGGTTTCTGTACACAAAAGGAAATCAACTCATGGCAGCAGCTTCGCCAGCACCATATTCAATCACACATTGGAGAGCGCCACAGGAATGGCATTGGTAGCAGCAGCCTGCAAAGAGAGCTTTCTTCCATTAGAAGCTTTTTCCAGTTTTTAATAAAACAACAGCTGGCTGAGCAGAACCCTGCTCGCGATATTCGCGCCCCAAAAAAAGCTAGGCCGCTCCCTGCAACACTCGATGTTGACCAAATATCCAGCCTTCTCGACCGAAAAGCTGACTCCCCATTAGAGCAAAGAGATCTAGCCATGTGGGAAATCATCTACTCTTCTGGGTTAAGACTTAGCGAGCTCGCCAGCCTTGACCTATTCGATATCGACCTATCAGATAGAACAATTAAGGTAGAAAAAGGTAAAGGGGGAAAGTCCAGAATTATTCCCATAGGAAAGCAGGCTATTCTTGCGCTACAACGCTGGCTCAAAGAACGACCCAAAATAGCTAAACCGGCAGAAAGCGCACTCTTTCTTAGCAATCGTGGCCAGCGTCTTTCAACCCGATCAATACAAACTCGACTCAGCCGCTGGCAAATCAAGCAGGGGCAGCCTCAACATGTTCACCCACACATGCTTAGACACTCCTTCGCCAGCCATCTATTGGAATCAAGTAGTGACCTGCGCGCTGTACAAGAACTTCTTGGCCACAGCAATATCAGCACCACCCAAATATATACCCATCTGGACTTTCAACACCTGGCCGATGTTTATGACAAAAGCCACCCCAGAGCACGGAAGAAATAACCATTTTTATTCTTTCTAAGGCGCACTGCAATTCATACTAAAAAGCCACATCAAGTTGCTTTGACTTTAACTTTTCCGCATCGCGAACAGCGAAGCATTGTCACCAACTTACCTCTCCTAACATCAAACTGACTTTCCTTTTCGACCTTCCATTTGTGAAGTCCACTATGGCATAGCGTACGTCCTTTATATTTATCAGAAAGCTTTGGCTTCTTGAATTTTAAAACCTCTCCCATTTCTCATCCGAAATTTAGTGACTCAGCTCACCTTTTCTAAAAAAGGTCTACGCTTAAAGACGTAGAAAAAACTATTTGAACATGACTGATAAAAATAAAATAGCCTCTTGGGGAGGCAATCAATCGTTTGCAGAATCGCTATTGCAGCACCTCGCTGTTGCAGCATTCGTTATTGACGCAAACCACCAAGTTATCTTCTGGAACAGAGCATGCGAGAAACTCACTGGATTAAAAGCTGAAGAGGTAATCGGTACCAGTAACCATTGGAGAGGCTTTTACCCTGACAACCGTCCTTGCCTTGCCGACTTAGTACTTGACAACCACTTCTCAGAAGGCGCTGAACTCTATTCAAAAACAAAGCTAATGAGTGAAATCGATGGTTTTGCGGCAGAAAACTGGTGTACCTCTGCAGATGGTGTAAAACGCTTTCTCGAATTTGAAGCTGGTGCAATTTGTAACGATGCAGGAGAGATTACTGCCGTCATTGAATGTTTACGTGACCGAACAAAACAAAAGGAAAGCGAAAAACTAATTACTGAAATGGCTTTCTATGATTCATTAACTGGCCTCCCTAACCGGAGGTTGCTTATCGAGCGTTTAAAAGAAGAGATCTCTCTCACCAATCGACAGGGTAATACAGGCGCACTGATCTTTCTAGATCTTGATAACTTCAAAACGATTAATGACTCGCTAGGGCACGATGTGGGTGATGAACTCCTTATACAAGTGGCTCAGCGCCTAAAGCAGGCCACACGAGAAACAGACATGGTTGCTCGGTTAGGTGGGGATGAATTTGTCATCATCTTGGGACAACTGGACTACGACATGAGTACTGCGGCTAGAAATATCGAAAAAGTTGCTCAAACAATACTGAATGACATCAACAATCCTTACGAAATAAGAAACCACTCTCTTTACACGACCCCCAGCATTGGAATTACGCTATTTCCTGCAGAGGATGACACCCCAGGTATTTTATTAAAACAGGCCGATGCCGCTATGTACCGCGTAAAAGAGAGCGGGAAGAATAGTATTCATTTCTTTCACCCCGCGATCCAAGAGGCTGCTGACTCTAGAATGCAAATTGAGAATGAGTTGCGTCGTGCGCTTAGGAGTGAGGAATTTGAACTCTATTTCCAGCCACAAATAGATACCAACAATCAACTTATTGGAGCTGAGGCACTCATTCGCTGGCTGCATCCAGAAAATGGCATTATTCCCCCTAATGAATTTATACCTATCGCCGAAGAAAGCGGCCTGATTGTCGAAATTGGAAACTGGGTTATCGAATCAGCCTGTAAACAGCTCGCTAGATGGACAGGTGATCATCTTGAAGTGCCACAAATTTCGATCAATATCAGCCCTAGGCAGTTTCGTCAGAGTGATTTTGTTTCAAGATTTGACCATACTCTATCCCGATACAAGATTAATCCAGACAAGCTAGTAATCGAATTAACAGAAGGGATTTTATTCGATGATATCGACGATACTATCTCGAAAATGCACGCCATCAGATCGTTAGGCGTTCGCTTCTCACTCGATGATTTCGGAACCGGTTATTCCTCTCTTGCCTACCTTCAAAAATTACCTCTTGATCACATTAAGGTCGATCAATCCTTTGTCAGAGATCTTGATCAAAACCCGAACAACGCAGCCATAGTTGAAACAGTGATCAATATGGGACACAACCTTAACCTAAGCGTTATTGCCGAAGGCGTTGAAACCGAAGCTGAACTTAACTTTCTAAAACAAAAGAAATGTCGTGAGTTCCAAGGTTATTATTTTTACAAGCCTCTTCCAATGGAGCAGTTTGAAGAACTTTTGAGTCCCAACGTTCGGCACTCTAAGAATAAATCCTTACACTAAAGACCTATCCAAACCGAAGAGATTGGCGCTCAGAGCCCAGTGAATCGAGGTGCTAATTGCTCGTAATAACAAGTAATTATGAGAGTTTGTGACAAAGAAATTTCTGCATAGAAAATCACCAAAAAGGGTGACTAACCTCATTACCTAATAAATCCGAGTATAATGGTGAGTTTATCATCTCTGCTCTAGCTTGCTATGGATAAACCCATCCACCTTTTTTCTTACCCAAAGTATTGGGCCAGCTGTTATGAAACAGCCCCCTTTCTACCGACCTCGCGCGCAGAGATGGATGCACTCGGCTGGGATGCTTGCGACATTATCATCGTCACCGGCGACGCCTATGTGGATCACCCAAGTTTTGGGATGGCTGTTATCGGCCGACTACTTGAAGCACAAGGTTTCCGGGTTGGAATAATTGATCAGCCAGATTGGCAATCAAAAGAGCCTTTCATGAAGCTTGGCAAACCGACACTATTTTTCGGTGTTGCCGCGGGCAACATGGATTCGATGATCAATCGCTACACCGCAGATCGGCGCATTCGAAGCGATGATGCCTATACACCCGATAACATTGGAGGCAAGCGACCCGATCATGCGGTAATCGTCTACAGCCAACGCTGTCGTGAAGCATGGAGCGATGTGCCAATCATTATTGGCAGTATTGAAGCGAGCTTACGACGTATCGCCCACTATGACTATTGGTCTGATAAGGTCCGCCGTTCCGTTCTAATCGACTCAAGAGCCGATATGCTGCTCTATGGGAATGCTGAACGAGCATTAGCTGAAGTGGCACACAGGCTTGCTAAAGGCATCCCTATTACCGAAATATCCGATATTCGAGGAACCGCCTTTGTCAGGAAAAATCTGCCCGTTGGCTGGACGATTATCGACTCCACCCGTGTTGATCATCCAGGTAAGATCGACCCATTACAAAACCCTTACGCCAGCGATGAAGAGCTAGCTGCTCAATCGGGCGGAAAATGCACACTTCAGCAAGGGGAGAGTGAAGGCGAAGTGGTGCTTAAATTTAGCCCTCGCCACGAAAGAAACGACCGCTCTAAAACGGCTATCCGCCTCCCTGCCTATAATCGCGTTAAGACCGATCCTGTGCTTTATGCACATACCTCTCGCGTACTGCATTTGGAAACAAACCCCGGCAATGCGCGCGCGCTGATTCAGAAACATGATGATCAAGAGGTCTGGCTGAACCCGCCCCCTATTCCGCTCTCAACAGACGAAATTGACTCTGTTTTTGCGCTCCCCTATGCCCGTGTGCCTCATCCAAAATATGAAGACAAACCGATCCCCGCCTATGAAATGATCCGCTTCTCGGTCAATATCATGCGCGGCTGTTTCGGCGGTTGTACCTTTTGCTCGATCACCGAGCATGAAGGCCGAATCATCCAAAGTCGCTCTGAAAACTCCATTATTCAAGAGATTGAAGCGATCCGCGACAAAACACCCGGCTTTACCGGTGTAATTTCTGATCTTGGCGGCCCTACAGCCAACATGTACCGCCTCGCCTGCAAAGATGAAACCATTGAGGCGGCTTGCCGAAAGCCTTCTTGCGTTTACCCTGGAATTTGCCAGAATCTAAATACCGACCATGCACCACTGATTAGCCTCTATAAACGGGCACGGGCACTTCCAAGGGTTAAAAAAATTCTGATTGCCTCAGGGCTTCGCTATGATCTCGCGGTCAAATCCCCAGAATACGTCGAGCAACTTGTCACGCATCACGTAGGTGGCTACCTGAAAATCGCCCCCGAACATACCGAAACAGGGCCGCTCTCAAAAATGATGAAGCCGGGTATCGGGACCTATGACCGCTTCAAGGCAATGTTCGAAAAATACACCAAAAAGGCGGGCAAGAAGCAGTATCTTATTCCCTACTTCATCGCAGCTCATCCCGGCACCAGTGACGAAGATATGATTAACCTGGCACTCTGGCTGAAACATAACAACTTCCGAGCCGATCAGGTACAGACCTTCTACCCCTCACCAATGGCCACTGCCACAGCGATGTACCACACGGGTAAAAACCCGCTCGCAAAAGTCGACTACAAAAGTGAGCAACTCAGTACTATAAAAGGGCTAAAACAGCGCCGTTTGCACAAAGCACTGCTGCGCTACCACGCCCCCGAAAACTGGCCCATGATTAGGGATGCGCTCAAACAGCTTGGGTTTAAACAGTTAATCGGCTCAGGATCGGGATGCCTTGTGCCCGCAACTCAGCCATCTCAGAAAGGGCATCGTAGCAACACCCCCAGAAAACCTTCCCGCCCATTTGCCACAAAACATACCGGCAAGCCAAAAGCCTTAAAAAAGAGTCGCCCAAAAAGCCGGAGATAGCTCCTGTTTGGCTCGTCGCTACCGCTCCTTAGTGCCAACCTACGTTTCAACCCAAACTAAATATTCCTGTTGTAGATTAAAGTGAGGCGTAGCGCACCTAACAACATAGCTGACACTTGTGTCAGACGCCCCTCTGCCAAAGGTGGCAGCTCAGTTCAGAAAACTCTCTTTCCTTCGCAAGTCCTTCTCCAGAAAACACCCTCTACCTACCGGTTTTGCTGGAATGTGCGGCACACATCACATTCTGGCACCGCTATTGCTCTATCTTTTAATTTAGATAGATTCAATTAACCAATCGGAGAAAAAAAAATGAAAAAACTGCTAATCCCTGCCTTACTGAGCTGCATTGGCTCTGCAAATGCCTCACCTTTATTGGATGAAACATTTGATCCAATCACGCCATCAGTTTGGAGCATCTCCGGAGGGTCAGTTCAAGGAGCAGGAAATCCTGAGTTCTATGATGACAATGCACTGCGCTTTAGCGGCTCTGGCACTCGTAGCGCTAATACCATTGGATATGATCTTTCCAGTGGTGGTGACCTAAACTTTAGATTAAAGCTTGGTGGACCCAATGACACAAGCCTGTTCGAGAACATGGATAGCGGCGAAGACGTTATACTCAACTACTCGACCAACGGGGGGACCTCTTGGACAAACTTATTCACATTTGACACAGAAAACCTTTCATACAGAGATACATGGGGGCTGGCTTCTTTCACAATCTCCGGTGCTATTGCCACAGCAAACACCATGTTCCAGTGGATACAGGCTAGACATAGTGGCTCTAGATACGATCACTGGGCAATTGATAATGTATCAATTAGCAACAATGTATCGTCAGTACCAGAGCCCGCATCACTCGCGCTGCTCGGCCTTGGTTTGGCTGGAATAAGATTTTCAAGAAAAAAGAAAACAGCTTAAGTTGTTAAGCCACACGTTTTTGTGACTCTCTTAACAACAAAGGGAGCTGAGCATGAGTCTCAGCTCCCAATACTAGGAGTCTAAGTCAAAAAGGTGTTTACAACTTTATTTTTATACCCAACCAACCACCTCTCGGTGCACCGGCTCCATAAAATCGGCTATCACTAAAACCACCAAATCCTGGGGCTTCATCGGCTTCTCCGTACAAGCCAAAAGTTTCGTATTCACGGTCGAATAAATTATCAACTCGGGCAAAGAACTCAACATTTTTGGTTACGTTATAGCGACCATGGAGATTAAATACCGTATAGCCTCCCACTTCACTACTCACATTCGCTTCGTCACCTCTAAAGTATTGGCTTGAATTGTAGAAGGCTCCAAAACCGACCGACAGTTTGGTCGTCATATTCCAATCCGCGCCCCACTTAAAGGTGTGCTCAGGGATAGAAGGAATATTATCTCCACTACTAACACGCAAATCGCCACTTGGCCCTACTCCAGGGTTATTTTCTGCACTAACCGTAAAACCATCTTGAAATTCTGCATTTATCCAGCTGTAGTTGGCAAACCAGCTCCAGCTTTCATAATCACCAGAAAGAGAAAGCTCTAAACCCCTCCGGCGTGTTTTACCAATATCCGCAAAATAGCCGGGGCTTAGCCCTGGCCCCTCTTCTGTCGGAACAAAGTAAATGTCATTGTACGTAATTGTTTGAAAAACACCCGCATGCCAACCGATACGTTGATAGTTACCGCGAAAGCCTGCTTCCCATGTTTTGGCAATCACTAAATCAAGAGGTGGATCACTTAAGAAGGAATTAGGAAGTGCGCAAGGGTTAGTTTGATCATGACAGGTCAATTCAGCAGGCGTTGGCACACGAGATGATTCGCTGTAGCTGAGATAACCGGTCAGTTGTGGTTTGAAAACATAGGTAAGCCCGGCAGCCGGATTAAAACGGGTAAAGGTGTGCGTTCCACTTTCACCTGCAGGAACAACTGAATCATCTCCACTTGCCCCATCAATTTTAATCCGTGAATAGTTGTAACGACCAGAAAGCGTCAGTGTCAGTGCTTCATTTACAGAAAAATTATCCATAAAAAAGAGGCTTGCCGTACTCGTTTCAATTGAGGCATCAACAATACTTTCGGCATCAAGCAGGCCGCTGCCAACGGTTCCTCTATCTGCGGTAAATTCAGCAATCTCTGTCTTAAACCGGTAATCAACATCAGCATAATTAAAACTTAGCCCGGTCACCAGATGGTTTTTATGGCCAAGTAAATCGTCAAGAAATGTTAACTGGCCACTAAAACCAAAACTATCTTGCTTCGTTTCACTACGGTTATTAACGGCCACCTCATCGTCGTCCAAACCGGGATTAATTGCATTCCCATCTTGATCTTCAACCTGCTCGCCTTCTTCAACAAGATCTCCTGCCGAACAGCCGCCCCCGCACTCAGCTGCTGTTATAATCACATCACCATCTTCATTAAGACCATCTCCTCCAGAAAAAGAGTCAATCACACCGTAATCTGAACCATCACCATTAAAGGTATCTCGATCATTTTTACGGTAATAGGTCGTGCCCGAAAACTGCAGCCTATCTGACAGCCAATGACTCCCAGACAGGGAGACCATCCTCAATTCGTTTTCCGTATTATCCGGATAGGTAAAGACCTCTTTTCGGTCATCCTTAAGCAGCTCCAAAGGTGACGCACCATTTCCATTCAAGTCGCTATCGGCAGCCGTCAAGATTAGCTCCAACTCACTGCCATCATTTCGCCAACCAAAACTGCTAAAAAACTGTTTGGCCTCTGATTCTGAATGATCACGCCAGCCATCTTCTTTGAACCAGTTTCCTGTCACAAAATAGCTGTGCTTCCCATCATTCCCACCGCTTTCGAATTCAGCCGCCCGGCGGTTAAATGAGCCACCGTAAGCTTGCACAGAATCTTCTGTATCAACAAATCCATTTTTGGTTTTGAGCGATAGCGCCCCACCTAGTGTATTCAAGCCAAATAGCGGATTTGAGCCAGCCATCAGGTTGATGCCCGATATTGCCGATTGCGGAATAAGATCCCAGTTGACCGCATCACCAAACGGTTCATTAATGCGAACACCATTCATATAAACTGAGAGCCCCTGCGAATTACCTAAAAGTGGAGAAGCTGTAAAACCCCTGTACTGCAGATCCGGTTGTAGTGGATTATTTTGCGCCTGATTGATATGAACGCTACCCAAATTGCGGTTCATATAGTCGCTCAAATCCAAACTCTGAGATTTTTCTATCGCTTCGGACTTAGCCGTCTGCACTGGGAATGGCAGTTTGTTCCGATCAATTCCTGCTCCATGTGTCGGGGTGGCTGAAACAACCTCAACTGCTTGTAGATGGAGCGTACTATGATCATGCTCAGCGACAACAGAGCCTGCAGAAAGGACCAACGGTATGGCCAAAACTCTCTTTTTTAGCATGACAATTTAAACCTTTTATAATTTTATAAGGGAGGGAATTGTCCTTGAGTTACCTAAAACAGGCTATAGGAAAAATTCCTGTTATTACGGCCTATCGAACAACAGCGCTTTTCGGGTCATCTCTGCGATTGTTTTTACCCCTAATTTCGCCTTAATCTGAGTCGCGTAGTTGGCAACGGTTTTCTGGCTCAAAGAGAGGCTCTCAGCAATCTCTCTATTTGCCTGCCCATCGATCAATAACCGGTAGATATCAAACTCTCTTGGCGAAAGCTCTCTGAGATCATTTTTTCCACCACCCCCATCACTTGAATCTCCCTTCAATACATTAGAAAAGAGTGGATCTATAAATTGTCGACCCTCTGCAAGGGCACAAACCCCTTCCAGCAGTAGATCGGGATCACAACTTTTTGTTAAATAACCATTTGCGCCCGCTTCCAGTGTGCGCTTTAAATAAATCTGTTCTGAGTGCATCGTAAATGCCAGCACAGCCGCCGCAGGATCTCTTTGCTTGATTCTTCTTATCGCTTCCAACCCACTCATCTTGGGCAAATTCAGATCGATTACAAGAACATCAGGCTTTAACTGAAAATAGAGCTGACAGCCCTCCTCACCCGTTTCACTCTCACCAATCACCTCTATCTTGTTGGATGTTGAAATAAGTTGGCGATAACCGGCGCGCACAATCGCATGATCATCAACAAGCAGAATTCTGATTTTATCCATGTTGGTCACTCACCGGTAACAGCAGAATCAACTGGCAAGCTTCTCCCAGCTTTGAAATAAGAGAAAACCGTCCATTTGCGCTTTCCACTCGCTCCTTGATACCAACCAGGCCTCCGCCCCACTCCACCTCGTTCACATCAAACCCACGACCGTCATCCACTATCTTTAACTGAATAAAGCATGCCCCACCCCTCTCTATCTCTAATAGTTCAACCAAAATGCGCTTTGCACCACTATGTTTCAGCACGTTGGTAAGCGATTCTTGAACAATACGGTAAAGATGAATGGCATTATCGCCCGCAAGTGCATCTATTGCGTCTGGCAGTTGCAATGAAACGGTAAGCCCACTCTGCTGCTGCCACCTTTCTACCAACTCTTCGAGCGCTACCTGCAGCCCAAACTCATTCAGTAATGGCGGTGAAAGCTGTCGCATCATATTCCTGACCACATCGAACAGGTGGTCACAAATATCGGCTATTTTGTCCAAAGACTCACTCAATGATTCCTGCGACTGCTTGGCCGAAGCAGAGAGCGCCTTAATCGCGCTGAGTGACTGCCCCAGCTCATCATGCAGCTCTCTTGCAAGATAACGGCGTTCATTCTCGCGCACTTGCAGCGTTTTTTGTGTCAGACGCCGATTCTCCTGCTGCGTCTGCGCCAACATGATCGCCATATGATTGAACGCTTTGGAAATCCTAGAAAATTCAGGCAGATTAAACGATGGAAGCCGCTTTTCGTAACCTCCTTTTTCCAGCTCAGAGAATGCTTCAAGAATCTGATCTACCGGCTTTAACGCTCGCCCTGTCACAAAAAAGACAGAAAAGGAGATCAAAATGGTCATCAACACCAAAAGAGCGATAAAGATTGAGGTTTCACGCCATGCTTCGATGATTTCATCGCTAGGGTCAGCAACCAATCTCAACACCCGATCGCCACTTTTTGCCTCTAGCCAATAGCTAAGTTGATTATTACTGGGGCGAACGAACTGAATAAAAAACTGTGGCACACCTTCTATTGAGTCTCCTTCTAATCCTGATTTATCACTATTTCCCTCATTAAAAACGGCATTTACACGAAGATGCCGAATTCTATTCAGACTATCGACCTGCTTGCTATTGAGCTCCTCACCAAGAAGCTTCTCTGCCAAAGCCAGCGTAGAGGAGATCTCCTCCAAAACAGACTGCCGCGCATTAATAACGGCCGCAACACTGCCTAGCAGCACCGCAAAAAGGCAGACCGCCAGAATGACCAAATTAAGCCGATATCGTAAGCTCATCGAATTCTTTAAAAAGGAACAAGTTTGACAAAAACAGAGGACAATTTATATAGGATCATTTCCTCTTTCAGAAGCTCACAATTTAAAGTCACTATTTCATAATAAAAACGGTTGGCTTAATATGGATATTTGAAGCTAATAAGCACCCCTTATTTCACTCCTTAATAGGAACTATTATGCGAAAATTACCGCTCCTACTATCCGCCCTAACACTTGCTGGCGTGAGCACACTATCTGCAGCCCAAAGCTGGGAAGCTCTCCCTGAAACAGCACCATCTCCCGCAAATAACCCGACAACTACTGAGAAGGTTGAGCTGGGAAAAATCCTCTATTTTGATCCAAGGCTCTCATCAACCGGCACGGTCTCTTGTAACTCATGCCACAATGTTATGCTCGGTGGCGAGGATAATCGCTCCTTTTCAATGGGCGTTCATGGCCAATTGGGTGGACGCAGCGCACCAACGGTCTGGAATTCAGCATTTAATTCAGTACAGTTTTGGGACGGCCGGGCAGATAGCTTAGAGGCACAAGCAGCTGGCCCTGTTACCGCAGGTGTTGAAATGGGCATGAAGAGCTGGGATGACGTTGTCATTCGCCTGGAAGCAATCCCCGGCTATGCCGATCTATTTAAATCTGCATTTGGGGAAAAGGCTGTTATCTCTAAAGATAATGCGACAAAAGCGATTGCCGCTTACGAACGGACACTTATCACACCGAATAGTCCATACGACCGCTACGCCAAAGGTGATGAGTCAGCCATGACTGCGCAGCAGATAAAAGGGCTGAACACTTTCTCACAAACTGGTTGCACCAGCTGTCACAGTGGCGCGGCATTTAACGGCCCAACTATGCCGGCGGGCAGTGGTTTCTACGTCAATTTCCCAACCTTTACCGACAGTGCTTATGTTAAAAAATATAATCTTTTGAAAGATAAAGGGCGTGGAGAGGTCACTAAGAACAAAGCTGACGATCATAAATATAAGATACCGGTTCTACGCAACGTAGCGCTGACTGCTCCATATTTTCATAACGGCTCGGTCAAAACGCTCGATGAAGCGGTTAGAGTGATGGCAAAAGTGCAGCTTAATAAAACACTAAATGACCAAGAAGTTGCCGATATTGTTGCATTTCTAGGTTCGCTTACTGGGGAATTTCCTGAACAAACCATGCCTAGACTTCCAAGCTATTCTGGTAAGACAATCACACCTTAAGAGTCCATTCCCCTCGACTTTTAGCAAAAAGTTGAGGGGAATAACATAACCACAAAGAACCAGAACCTAAATAAATCAGTCTCGCCTAAAATCCGGTGCACGATACATATGCTGGTTAATTAGATCCACACCACAGCGCAATCCTTCCAGCCAATCAAGAAACTGACTAATCGATTCTTTTCCTGAAAAGTAGCGACCATGTTGCGGAACAAGTAGCTCAGGATCTAGATCCCTTACCATGTTAACCCATAGCTTTAGCGCCTTATTACTAACCATATAGCGTCGGTGAAAACCATCCATATACTTTACATGTGCCTGAAAATCAGTGACTGGTTCAAACAGGTCTGATGGCACAACCGACGCGCCAATATCGCCCGAAAATAAGATCCGACTTTCAGGGTCATACAAACTGAAGTTGCCAACCGAATGAAGATAGTGCGCCGGCAAGATAACCAGTTCGGCTCCAGCCAGAGGCAATACTTGCCCTGCATCCGGCAATGCAATCAACCTTTTCGATAACTGTTTTTGTAGCGCACGACTCGTAATGTGAGGAAAAAAGCGAGCCCATAATTTTGAAACGGCCACTTGGCATGGTGTATTTAACAACCACTTATCCAATGAACCGATGACATCTGGATCTTGGTGAGAAGCCACCACATATCTCAATTTATCAAACATCCCAAGCTGGGTTAACTGTTCAGCCAATCCGGCATAACTTAACAACCCACCTGGATCAAGCAAAGCGCACTGATTACCATGCTGAATTAGAAACTGGTTACACTGTATGCCCTCGTCCCCCTCAACAAGATTCTGAAATAAAAGCACTCGATGGTGTTTGTTCTTAAATAAGATCTTTGCCAATTGTAACCAACCTCTAAAACATTATTAATATTTAGCCTATCTAAGCTATATCTTACCTCGCTCTCTCTAATTGCTAATAGAGAATTTCCCTTTCGGCTAATCCTCTATTTTCTTTCAAAGGCTGTATGGAAGGGGAATTAATCACTCTCGCTAACAAAGCGGGAGCTTTTCTATTTAACATATCCAAAACAGCTTGATCTCGCCCGTATATATCATCAATAAAGATAACTTGGCCATCATCATCAACATCAACCGTCCAATACGTCAGCCATACATTTAGCTCACGAGGGAGAAAAATAGATTTTGTCTCCCCAGAATTCACTAACTGCTTAACTCGCTTAGGACTCCACCCTTTTTTTTCACCTAAAACCAATTGAGCCAATTCATGAGGATGCTCAATCCTAATACAACCTGAACTAAAAGCTCTTTTTTGCTTATCAAAGAGCCCTTTGCTCGGGGTGTCGTGCATAAAGATTGTATAGTCATTCGGAAAAACAAACTTCATCCTTCCTAGTGCATTTTCTACCCCGGCATCTTGGCGAAGCAGGTAAGGTAGATTTTTTGCATTATAGTCTGCCCATTTAACGGAACTTGCCTCGACTGGGTTACCTTTAAAATCAAGCACCCTCATGTTTCTTGTTGTTAGATAATCTAAGTCCCCTGCTTTAAGCTTTGGAAGAATATCCTTTTCAAGAATCGTCGGAGGTACTGTCCAAGTAGGATTGAAAACAACATATTTCATCTTAGATTTAAAAAGTGGTGACTTTCTGTATGGAGTTCCAACTTGCGCTCTTGTCTGCCAAATCACTCTATCATCACGCACTAAATAAACTTTAAACCCGGCAATATTAATAACTAGCATCTCCTGCTCATCCCCGCTAGACAACCATCTCGCACGCTCAAGATTAAGCCGAATCTGATCAATTCGCTCACTCACCGGCCGGTTCATTTCAACTTGCGTTTCCAGCCCTGCAATGCCATCAACCTTAATGTTATGGCGAAACTGGAAGCGACGAACAGCAGCGGCCAAACCGGTATCGTAACGATAACCATCATGCAATTTTGATGCGTCAAGGTCACCCGTTGCCTGAAGCCGCAACCGAAGAAAAGGAACTCTCGAGTCTAATGTCCCCAGCTTGAGAATCGGCCCCAAAGGGATCGTTAGCCAACCACCATTCTGTTCAATTGTGCGATACCGATTTAATGCCGTTTTCAGCTTTTTATACAGCCGATTTGATGGGCTGTATTGATGAATAGTCTCTTCAATAGCCTCTGAATAGATGGCTGTTTCAGCGATCTCAAGTAACTTACCCACTTTCCCTTCATTAGGATTATCCCAGCTGTGATCCGCCTTATTAGGCCGCGCCTTACCAACAAACCGATAACGAATATAACGAAAGAAACTGCGCGACAGGAAAACATCCGCTTCAGCTCGTTGGTAACTCGGTAAATCACCTAGATTATTAAAACCCTGAATCTCCCATACCCCAAACTCATCACCATGAAATCCCTCTTGATAAGCATCCAAAAGTAGACCAATCAACTCCTTTGAGCTTTTCTTATTCCATATGGGTTCAAAACCTCTTCTCGCATAAAAGGTTTGAACGGCTTCACCTTCAGCACCACTTTCGGACTGAACCAATCGCTGAATGACTGCACTAGGCTGCTCAACAGGCAAACTAACAGGCTCTTCAATAGGTTCATGCTGAGAAGCAATCTGGCAAGCAGAGAGAATCATTGCGGCAAGTGCCAAAAGAATAGTTTTCGCTGCTGAAGTCATTATTAATGATCCAACCCAAGTTGTAGAATCCGTGTTCATGCCATAATCACATTTAAAGCCACTAAAAATCGTTGTATAGTTTAATTGTCATCGTTTCTCTTTAACTTAGATAAAGGAGAATATGAAATGTTCCAAAAATTAAAATCCAGACATGATCTATTGGAAAAAAGTCTGGAGCACACATCTCGCAGAACCTTTGTTAAAGGGGTAGCTGCGGCATCTGGGGTTTTACTCCTTTCCCCGTGGGAAAGGCTTCTTGCAAAAACAGATGAGCGAAAGCTCAACTTTTATCACATGCATACCGGTGAAAATCTATCGACCGTTTACTACACAGATGGTGGCTACCTCGATGGTTCCATGCAAGAGATAGAATATTTTCTGCGCGACTTTAGAACAGATGAAGCACACCCTATTGATCCTAAATTACTGGATCTTCTCTCCTTGATCAATGAACACTCGGGCAAAAAAAGCACTTTCGAAGTGTTTTCAGGGTATCGCTCACCCAAAACCAATAATATGCTTCGACATTCGAGCAGTGGCGTTGCCAAACGAAGCCTTCATATGCAGGGAAAAGCGATTGATATTCGCTTAAAGGATGTCAGCAGCGCTGACATTAAGAAAATTGCGACCTCCCTCAAACAGGGTGGTGTTGGCCACTATAAAAGCTCCGACTTTGTTCATCTCGATACCGGCCGGTTTAGAACTTGGTAACCGCACCGAAAGAAAAACAGCCAACCAACTAAAGCAATTTCAAAAGGAGAGGAAAATATGCTGTTCATCACCAACCGGTTTCCAAAGCAGAGCATTCGCAGCCGAACAGGTCGCCGCTTTGATTTCGACCTAAACAATAATGCCGCCTCAAATTCAGTATTCTTTTGCGAGCGAGATAAACAAGACCGCTACAGGGAAATTGGCAGCCCTGATCTTTTAAAAAGGCTAAAAGAGACTCCATGCCGGCAACTGCTCATTTATATTCACGGCTTCTCAAACCTCCCGAAACCGTTTTTGAAGGCGCACAAGAGTTTCAACAACTTTGTGATGATGCCAAAAAAGATGAGATTTTAGTTATCCCATTAATCTGGCCTTGCGACAATGACCTTGGCATTGTTAAGGATTACTGGGATGACCAAAAAGCGGCAGACCAAAGTGCTTACTCATTCGCCCGCGTTTTAGAAAAATTTATCGCCTGGCGAAATTCTGAACAACTTAACCCAGAAAATGATCCCTGCCTAAAACGAATTAATGTTCTCGCCCATTCGATGGGTAATAGGGTTTTTAGACAAACAATGGCAGCCTGGAATCGCTACGATTTGGCGGATGGGGTGCCACTAATCTTTCGCTCATCATTTCTTGTCGCTTCAGACATCGTTAATGAATCGCTTGAAAAAGGAGAGCAAGGTGAGCTGATCTGCCACGCATCTCGAAATGTAGTGGTGTACCATGCTTCCGATGATTTGGCGCTTCGTGCCAGCAAAGTATCAAATCTTAAAAATAAAATTGCGTCCCGTAGACTGGGCCATACTGGCCCAGAAGACATGGAACTGGTTCCCAAAAATGTCTTTTCGGTCGATTGTGATGATGTAAACAACGCCTATGATCTGAAAGGGCATAGTTATTTTCGCTCTGGTCGTGTTGCAGGAGAGGCAGGATTGGTTTTTGATCATATTTTCAAAACACTGCTTTCGGGCCGCGTCTTCCCCGATGACGAATTTAGAAGAACAACGATCATTCGAGAATAGAGCCTATTGCCGCTCTGAGCTATAATCCGCAGCCAAACCCAACCCCGAATAACAATGCTGTCATTCGGGGTTTTCTCGCTCTCACTACCACTAAACAGAGTTTGCCTTGAACAACACGCCACTTTTGATGATACAAGGCACCACCTCCGATGCTGGAAAAAGCGCCCTAGTGACCGGATTATGCAGGGCGCTCTATCGACGCGGGATTAAAGTGGCACCCTTCAAACCGCAGAACATGGCTCTAAATAGCGCCGTTACCTCAGATGGCGGCGAAATTGGTCGTGCTCAAGCACTTCAGGCTCAGGCTTGCAATTTATCACCCCACACCGATATGAACCCTGTTCTCCTTAAACCTTGCAGCGATCAAGGTGCGCAGGTGATCATTCATGGCAAATCCATCGGCCAGATGGGCGCTAAAAGCTACCACCATTGGAAGCCTAAGGCGATGGAAGCGGTACTAAAATCCACTCAACGGCTACAGCAACAGTACGACGCTATTATTGTCGAAGGGGCTGGCAGCCCAGCTGAAATCAATCTTCGTGATCGCGATATTGCCAACATGGGTTTTGCAGAAGCGGTCGACTGCCCTGTCATCATCATTGCCGATATTGACCGGGGCGGTGTTTTTGCCCACCTTACCGGCACACTTGATCTTTTATCCGAAAGCGAACAGGCAAGAGTCAAAGGTTTTGTGATCAATCGCTTTCGGGGAGATATTTCTCTACTCGAATCTGGACTCGATTGGCTAGAAGAGCGAACCGGCAAGAAGGTGTTCGGAGTCACCCCATACCTCCATGGTCTACATCTCGAGGCCGAAGATGGGCTGTCTAATGGCGCTGAGCTGCCTCCTAAAGATAAAAACCATCTGCGCGTAATTGCCCCCGTTTTTCCCCGCATCAGTAATCACACCGATTTTGACCCTCTACGGCTGCATCCAAAGGTTGATTTTAGCTTTATTGGCCCTGGAGAAGCGATTCCGGCGGCTGATCTAATCATCCTTCCCGGCAGTAAAAGCGTTCGAGATGACCTTTGCTGGCTACGCCAAAATGGCTGGGAAGAGAAAATCAATCATCACCTCCGTTATGGCGGAAAACTACTTGGTATTTGTGGTGGCTTTCAGATGCTCGGAAAAATGGTTGACGACCCTTTAGGCATCGAAGGCAAAGCTGGCAAAGAGAAGGGGCTCGCTCTTCTCGATTTTGAAACTACGCTAGAAAAAGAGAAACAGCTGCGCAACGTTGAGGGACAACTATCCATCTCCTCTGTATCCGTAAAAGGCTATGAAATACATGCAGGAACAAGCCAAGGTGCTGCACTTAAAAAACCATTTTGCCGGGTCGGCTCAGTAGACGAAGGAGCTATTTCTGAAGATAGGCAGATCGCAGGTACTTACCTGCATGGCCTTTTCGACTCACCACAAGCGAACCAAGCTTTGCTACAATGGGCTGGCCTTAACAGCGCAGAACAGCTTGATTATGCAGCGTTGCGTGAAGAGGGTATTGACCGCATCGCCGATGCTGTTGAAGAAAACCTTGATATGAGCGCCATTCTCGACCTGTTATAGTCAAAATATGAGCAGTAACTCCACACTATTTCGCCTCCAATTCTTGCACCCCCGTTTTTGGCTAAACTGGCTCCTTTTCGGCTCTATGGCTGTTATTGGGCGGCTACCGTATTCAATCGTGATCAAAATTGGTGGCTGTTTAGGCGCTTTAATGTTCTATTTCGGCGGCAACCGAAAACAGACCGCTCAAATCAACATAGAGCTCTGTTTTCCTGAACTAAGCAACAAAAAACGCAAAGAACTAGTCCGCGAGCACTTTCACTTTCTTGGTATTGCTGCCGTTGAAACAGGCCTCTGTTGGCTTGCACCAAAATCTGAATTTAAAAAGCTCCTCAAAGAGATTGAAGGAGAAGAACACCTAAACCGAGCGTTAGAAGCGGGGCATGGAGCAATTCTCCTTAGCTGCCACTTCACCCACTTGGAAATGGGCAGCGCACTCTTAGCAACCCACCGCTCACTCTCAGCCGTTTACAAACCACATAAGAACAACCCTCTCTTTGAAGCGGTCATGCAACACTCTCGCAAAGGGCATGGACGGCTTATTAGCCGATCAAACACACGAGGAATGCTCCGAGCATTACGCGATAATCTCCCTCTCTGGTACGCTCCCGATCAAAATTACAAAGGGCAATTTGCCCTGTTTGCACCATTTTTTAGCGTTAATGCATCAACTAATGCCGCAACAAGCCGTCTTGCCAAAATTAGCAAATCACCCGTCTTACCTTTTTTTCAAGAACGGATGGAAGATGGGAGCGGCTATCGATTAATTATCAAACCACCTCTCGATAATTTCCCGGGAGAGTCTGTAGAAGAAGATACCACACGGATTAATGCTCTATTTGAAGCAGAAATTCGTAGAAGACCGGCTGAATACCTCTGGGTTCACCGCCGCTTTAAAACCCGCCCGACTGGCGAAGAGAAAATTTACCCAAAAAAGTAAGCATGGAAAAAATTAGTCAGGAAGAATTTCAGAAACTACTTACCAGCGGAAAAGTCCTTGAACAGGACAGTTTTGGCATAAAAGTCGTTGAGACCAATGATGACCGGATCATTAAAACTTTCCGCTTGAAAAGGTTATTCTCATCCGCTTTTTTCTATCCTTATGCGCTACGATTTAAACATAACAGCGAAAAGCTTCTTAAAAAGGGCTTTAAAACCATATCGGTCGAGCGCATAAGCTATTGCCGCGAAGAAAAAAGATACGTCGTAATTTACCCAAAATTGGCTGGGGAGACATTAAGAGACACTTTCGAAGCAGAACCAAAAAACATTCAAAAACGGCTGACTGATCTAGCTCTCCTGATGGCCAAGCTGCACAAAGAAGGGGTCTTATTCAGGTCATTACACTTGGGAAATGTGTTGCTTCTGCCCGACCAATCACTGGGCTTGATTGATGTTTCCGACATGAAGGTTTTTTCATCGCCACTTTCACTTCAACAGCGCATAAGAAACTTTAACCACCTTCTCAGATATCCACAGGACTACAAAGTAATTGACCAGTTTGGAATGAACCGCTTTCTAACGGCCTATTGTGAAGCCGCTGAGCTGAATTCAGACTTACAAAAAAAGTTGTTTTTGGAGTTTAAGATTTAGGGGAAGGGCTGTCCTATTGGGCACGCTGCGCTTTACCCAACATCCCTATCAGCCTTCCACCTTCCGAATCAAAATATCCTCCATCATCAGATATTCCAAGTCACAACCATAAAACATATTCAGCGCATCTTCTGGGCTACAAACCATTGGCTCACCACGACGGTTGAGTGAGGTATTCAGAATGACACCATTACCAGTCAATTTTTCCAACTCCTCAATCAAAGCGTAATAACGAGGATTGGTGTCACGTGTAACAATCTGTGCGCGTGCTGTTCCATCTTCGTGAACAACCTCAGGAATTCTTGCTTTCCACTCTTCTGCCACATCAAAGGTAAAGGTCATGTAAGGGCTAGGATGATCCGTTTGCAATATTTCTGGCGCAACGCGATCAAGCATGCTCGGACAAAAAGGCCTCCAGCGCTCGCGGTATTTAATTTGTGCATTAATGCGATCTGCAACACCTGAATGGCTTGGGCTGCCCAAAATACTTCTGCACCCTAGTGAGCGTGGGCCAAATTCCATTCTGCCTTGAAACCAGGCAAGAGGGTTACCATCAGCCAGTAGCTTAGCTGCCACTTCGGGGCCATTATCAACCCTTTCCCATTTGGGCTGCTTCTCATGTTTTTCGCAAGCCTCTATACACTGCTCGTTTGTATAACTTGGGCCTAAATAGACATGCTCCATCTTTTCAACTGGCACACTCGCTTCAACAGAAGCGTAACTCGCTGCGCCAATCGCAGTCCCAGCATCACTCGCAGCCGGCTGCACAAATAGCTCTTTAACATTCTCCATCGCGATAATGCGCTGATTCAGCTTAACATTTAGCGCCACACCACCCGCAAAGCAGACTTTACCTGTCTCACGAATAATATCGCCAAGATAATACTCGATCAGCTCTAGCGCGACCTTTTCCAAAAGCGCCTGAATACTCGCCGCGTAATCGATATAAGGATCATCAATCTCATCACCTTGACGCTTTGGGCCCAGCCACTCGATCAGCTTCGGACTAAAGTAATAGCCTTTTCCATTCTCTTTATAACGACGCCAGCCAACACAATTGACCAGCTCGGTATTCACTCTGAAATCTTCGCCGTTATGTTCAATCAACCGGGAAAAGTCAAAACGATTAGGATCGCCATAGGGTGCCATCCCCATCACTTTGAACTCACCATCGAGCATATCAAAGCCAAGAAACTCGGTTATCGCCCCATAAAGCCCACCGAGCGAATCAGGATCATAGAACTCTTTGATTTTGTGGATCTTTCCATTTTCGCCATAACCAAAAAAGGTGGTGGCATACTCACCTTTACCATCAATACCAATAATCGCGCATTTCTCTTTAAAACCACTTAAATGATAGGCACTACTCGCATGGGCAAGATGGTGCTCAACCGGAACAAATTTGACCCTCTGTGAGCCAACACCCAGCTCATCTAGCAGTGCCATCACCTGCTCATGATTGCGATGATAGCGGCGATTGCCATTAAATAGAGCGGTTAATGAGCGATCGGGCGCGTACCAATAACGCTTGGCATAATGCCAACGAGCAGGACTATCTAAACCAATCTCAGCGAATGGGAAGGCAACAATATCAACTTGATCTGGGCTAATTCCCGCCTGCTCAAAACAGAATTTTGCCGCTTCGCGCGGAAGCTTTCCTTTTGCATGTTTATCGCGAAGAAAACGCTCCTCCTCCGCTGCTGCAATAAGTTTTCCATCGATATAGAGTGCTGCAGAGGCGTCATGGCTGACAGCCCCAGAAAGGCCAAGTACGATCATAATTGGTTTAGATTATTGCGTTAAAACCATCATTTTAACGGCTTGTGTTGTAATTACGAAATATCGATCCATTTTTATCCATTTTTGCTAAAAACCCACTTGCTTAATAGTTCGTTAAGCTTTTTTTGTTCTACTGCCTAAATGGATACGATTACTCAATTTTCGAAAAAATACCCCTTAATATGGGCTTACCTTTTCTTTCTCTATTTTTCCGCTGTTAATCAGTCTCTGAATTACATCTCTGGAATGTCTGGCTTTGTCGGCCTTAGAGAGGCTTTTATTATGAGCGCCCTCTGGCTTGTCCCCATACTTATCTGGCCATCAAGATCCAAGCTAATCAGCGGAGCAATCGGCTTGATACTTTGGGCCGGCTCAATGGTTGGCCTTGGCTATTGGCTTATCTACGGACAAGATTTTTCTCAAAGTGTCTTATTTATTATGTTTGAATCCAATCCGGCAGAGAGTAGCGAATTTATCAGCTCCTACTTCCGCTGGTGGCATCCAATTGTCTTCGGGGTATACAGCATCATCCCAATCCTTATATGGCAAAAGATACACCCCATTGAACTCAGTAAACGCCGCAGGCATGCCATAGCCACCATTTTTGTACTGCTCATCAGCTGGCCCCTCATTAACTACACTTTAATCAAAAAACTTAGCCTTCAAACAGGAAGTGACCATTTAGTAACGAGAATGGAACCGGCCACCCCATGGAATCTAGTGCTCGGTTATACAAAATACCTGTCTCAACTAAGCGCCATGCAAGGCAATCTAGAGATCAATCGTAACGCACCTCCTCTTGAAGGCTTTTCTGAGAAAAATAGCCAGCAGGCAAAGACAGTTGTCCTCGTTATTGGCGAGTCAACAAATAGTGGCAAAATGAGCTTGTATGGTTATCAACGAAAAACAAGCCCGGAACTGGAAAAACTCCACGATGAGTTATTTGTCTTTAAAAATGTAATCGCGCCTCGCCCATATACCATTGAGGCTTTACAACAGGTTCTCTCGTTCGACGATGAAAAGAGCATGGGATCAAAAGGAGTGGCTGATTTTTTTAAACAGACAAGTCTCCTCAATATGATGAAACAGGCTGACTACGAAATCACTTGGATCACTAATCAGCAGACGCAAACAAAGCGCAATACGATGCTAACAAGCCTTTCTCAATTAGCAGACAATCAAATCTACCTTAATAACAATCGAGCACAAAATTCCAATCAATATGATGAGGTGGTCCTCGCCCCATTTGCTAAAGCACTATCATCTCCCGCCCAAAAAAAACTAATAGTTGTGCATTTACTGGGAACACATCGTAAATATAACTACCGATTTCCCGATAAATTTGCGAAATTCACAACAAAAAAAGGCGTCCACCCATGGGTAACTGACAAGGCTTTAGATGAGTACAATAGCTACGACAACGCGGTGCTTTACAACGATCATGTTGTTTCTGAACTCATCCGAACGCTTGCTAGCACAGAAAATCAGAAGCTATTAGTCTACTTCTCAGACCATGGGGAAGAGGTTTACGATAGCCCTGACAACCTTTTTACTGGACGCAACGAAGGAAAGCCTACCCCCGCGATGTACACCGTACCATTTGTCGTCTGGGCGAGCCCTGAATACCTAGCCACAAAGACCACTACACACTGGAGAGACTACTTAGAGCGCCCTTACAGCACATATGACTTTATCTATACTTGGGCAGATATGGTGGATATAGACTTTAAACGCAATGACCACAGTCGCAGCCTAGTTTCTGATGAATTTATCGCTAGGCCTCGCTGGATTGGTGATCCGACCAACCCAAAATCGTTACGAAACTATGCAGAGATTACAGCCGATTCTTTAGGGTAACTAGCCGGCAAGAGGCGAATTATAAAGCCGTTCAGCTCTTACCTGAACCTTCTCCCAGAAGCCTCTGTTTTCTTGCAGCTCTTGCCGAAGAGGTTTTTGGCTATATAACTTAATAAAGCGAAGCAGATCCCTTTTGGTCAAGCCAATATCCATGCTGGAGAAGTGGAGTGCTGCCACATCTTTCACCTTCCACCTAAACGGCACCTCATTTCTAAACTGCATACGGTGAAGATCGATTAACGCTAGCTTAACCTCTCCTGCATCTAAAAATTCCGGCAACTTCTCAACCTCTAAAAGAAAATGGCAAATATAGAGGTCACGGTGGTTAAGACCATTTTCATGAAGACTACGTGCTATTTCTGCCACCTTATCAATTAACAATCTTTTTAATCTGATAGATGGTGGTGATTGAGGCCAGTCTCGACAGAAATCCTCAAGGCTTTCTCTATTATCAAGCGACTCTGTTACCACAAAAGACTCTTGCTGAGCAGGATTCCAGCCTCGCTTTCCATAAGCGGTGAGTGTCATTGTATCGACACCCAATTCAGGCAATTTTTTTATCGCCTTGTACTCATTTTCAGCACCGAGTATTGGTAACCGGCCCTGTGATAGCTCTTTAAACACCTCTTTCCAACCAATACCCGAATGCGTTTTTATAAAATAACCCCGTCCCCCAAGTTCAAAGCGTAAAGTCCTTCGCCCTTCGACTTGCCGAAAGATCTCCCCCTCTATGCTCATAAACGCCCCAAAAGAGAAACGCTCCGGAAGCTGCTTTGAGAATGACTCAGTCACTTCAATCAATGTTTTCTCCCAAAATCAATTCCACAGCCTTTTCTGGCATACTGTACAGATCCTCTGTCTGTGCATACTTAAGCCCATTTTCACGCCATGCTTCACGCTCTGAGGAGGTCAATAGCTCCTGCAATAGGCTTGCAAACAGCTTCTCATCAAATGGTTCCGGCACTACTCGCCCTGCACCTGATTTTTCAACATGCTGCGCATAGCCACAAACTGCTGTAGCCAGAACGGGTAGACCTGAAACAAGCGCTTCAAGAATTGCAGTTCCGGTATTTTCCTTATACGAGGGCTGCAATAACATATCTGCCCCCAACAAAAAGCGCGGAACATCGTTGCGTCCACCCAAAAAAGAAAGCTGTTCTCGCACACCAAATTTAACCGCCATCTTTTCAAAGGGTGCAGGTCTGTCTTCACCAACCACAAAAAGTCGGGTTTTAGAGCGAAGTTTCTCTGGCAATGCGGCCAGCCCTTTAATTGCTCGATCAAGCCCCTTCGTTCGGTAGGATGAGCCAACCATCAAAATGATCTTTTCATCCGCAAGCACACCAAACTCTTCACGAAAAGCTTTACGAATCTCTGCACTATTTACTGGTGCAATTCGATCTTTTGAGATCCCTGGGGGTAATAGCTTTAATCGAGCGTCAGGTGTTTGGTAATACTGTTTAAAAAAACCGAGTTGCACATCAGAAATTAGCAACGATAAAGTTGAGGATTCCAGCCCAAATACAGCCTTTTCACACGCTGCATAATGGTGAAAACGGCTTCCAAGTCGATATAGCCAGCTATTATTAGTTGCAACCTTATCCAGATAACAAGGATCAGCAGCGTAATAGACATCTAGACGAGGCATTTTATTAAAGCCAACCACTTTATCAAAATTGGCACTATCAAGAATAACGCCTAACCGCTCATGGAAAGCCCTGTTCCGTGCGTGATTACTAAGCCCTTTGGTGGGCAAGATAGTCACGTGAAAACCATCGGGAACCGTTCCCTGCCAACCCATCGTAAAAACATGGATCTCATGCCCTTGTAACTGGCAGCATTCTGCAATCCGCATAAAATCGCGTGCTAAACCCCCATAGAGGAAAACCTTATAAAGACAAAAAGCTAGTTTCATGAAATGATCAAAATAATCGGTTAAAATGCGACCTTAAATTAAAGGAAGAAGCCAAGCCACCTTGAACAACAACCCCGAACAAAAAAAAGAGACAGGTCTGCAAGTTTACCTCCGGCTTCTCGAGTATGTTAAACCGCACTGGAAGATTTTTCTCCTAAGTTTACTCGGTTATTTAATCTTTGCCGCAACTCAACCGATGTTTGCCGCCTTGATGAAGTACATGGTCGATGCACTACAGGCTGAAGAGCGAGGCGCCATCTACTGGATACCGCTAGCATCCATCGTCATCGTTCTCATTCGCGGCATTGGCTCTTTTCTTGGTAGTTATTTCATTGCCCTTGTCTCAAACAAAGTAGTGCACACCCTTCGCTGTCAGTTATTCGACCGTTATACCGCACTCCCCAGCAACTTTTTTGATGACAACAGTTCAGGCCACCTTATTTCTCGCATCACCTTTAACGTTCAACAGGTCACAGGGGCCGCGACCAATGCAATCAAGATTGTTGCTCGTGAAGGTTTTACAGTAATCGGCCTGTTCGGGTATCTGTTTTACATGAATTGGAAGCTCTCACTAATCTTTATCATCATTGCCCCGGCGATCGGCTCAATCATTAAAATCGCTACTAAACGGTTTCGTAGTATTAGCAAAAAAATTCAGACCTCGATGGGCGATTTGACGCACATCTCCTCTGAAATGGTCGCTGGCAACCGAGTTGTTAAAAGCTTTGGCGGGGAGTCTTACGAACAGACGCGCTTTCATGATGCTAGCGACTACAGTTTTCACCAAACAATGCGGATGGTGAAAACCTCTTCCATCCAGACTCCACTTATACAGCTGATCGTTGCCATTGCTCTCGCTATTCTTATTTTTCTCGCGTTAACATTAATGGAAAACGCTACGCCCGGTGACTTTATCGCCTACATTACCGCTGCCGGCTTAATCCCTAAACCAATTCGCCAACTCAGCGAAGTGAATGCGAACATCCAAAAAGGCATCACCGCCGCAGAGAGTATTTTTGAAGTCCTAGACGAAGAGATTGAGAAAAACAGCGGAACCCACACCGCAAAGAGAGTCAACGGAACGCTGGAATTTAAAAATCTTAGTTACCGTTACAGCGACTCTGAAAAAAAGGTATTAAGCAACATCTCATTTAAACTTGAAGCCGGCAAAACCATTGCCTTAGTTGGTCATTCAGGTAGTGGAAAAACCACTCTCGCCAACCTCATCCCGCGTTTTTATGATCACAATGAGGGAGAAATCCTACTAGATGATACCGAGATCAATCACTACGAACTATCCAACCTTAGAAGCCAGATTTCACTCGTTACGCAAAATGTCACCCTCTTTAACGATACCATCGAACGCAATATCGCTTACGGCTCACTCGGCTCATACTCAAGAGAAGAGGTAATAGAGGCCGCCACCAAAGCACACGCGATGGAGTTTATCGAGCAACTCCCCGAAGGACTTGATACCTTAATTGGTGAGAATGGGCTAAAACTATCTGGCGGGCAAAGACAGCGCTTAGCCATTGCCCGCGCCCTACTCAAAGATGCTCCAATACTGATTTTGGATGAAGCAACTTCTGCGCTAGACAGCGAATCCGAGCGAAAAATTCAAGATGCTCTTGAGCTCGCAATGAAGGATCGAACAACTTTGGTTATTGCTCACCGATTATCAACCATTGAGAACGCCGACATGATACTCGTAATGGGAAATGGGGAAATAGTCGAGCTCGGGACACATAAACAGCTACTATCGCAGGGTGGGCCTTACTCTCACTTACATAACACACAGTTTAAAGAGGCAAAATCCACCTAAAAACCCCTCGTCCTATAGCAAACAAATCATTTATTCCACGGCTCAACAATTAGCTATACAGCAAAATATGCATCGATGAACCACCTACCATCCAGCGTCAACTTTCGTGAAGATATCAATGGGCTTAGAGCTTGGGCTGTCGTAGCTGTTCTACTTTTCCACTTCAAACTGTTTGGCATCACCGGTGGATTTGTTGGCGTCGATATTTTCTTTGTCATCTCTGGTTTTTTGATGACGGCAATTATTGCAAAAGGCCTTGAGCGCGGAGATTTTTCTCTTTTAAAGTTTTATATCGCAAGAGCAAGAAGGATTCTGCCCGCCTTAATAATGGTCATTGTCGCCCTACTCGCCTTAGGTTGGTTTTGGCTAACCGATCCAGATTATACGGAGTTAGGCCACCAAAGCTCCTATGCCCTCGTTTTTATCTCAAATGTATATTTCTGGCGGAAAACAGGCTATTTCGATACTGAGGCGCATGAAAAATGGCTGCTACACACTTGGTCTCTTTCTGTTGAATGGCAATTCTATCTGGCCTTTCCTGTTTTTCTCAGCCTGCTGTGGAAATTTAGGCCTGACCTAAAAACTATGGCTTTAGGTTTACTTCTTGTTTTCATTGCCTCTTTGGCACTAAGCGGTCTTTCTAACTCATCAAAATCCTTCTATTCACTGTCCACTCGTGGCTGGGAACTCTCCGCAGGTGGCCTCGTCTATTTAAGCGCTCGCTTTCAAGTGCTATCGAGCAAGCTCAAAATATTCTTGCATTGGCTTGGCTGGGTGTTGCTGGTTAGCGCTATCACCCTAATCTCAAATGATGGCGACTGGCCAGGTCTATCTGCCCTACTCCCTGTATCAGCAGCCGTCATGTTAATTCTGTCACAACAATCTAATTCAATTTTGTTTTCCAGTCATATTGCACAATGGCTAGGAGACCGCTCTTATTCTCTCTATTTATGGCACTGGCCTTTAGTTGTCTCACTTTATTTTACCGGGTTGAGCAGCCAGTGGGCTTGGGTGCTATCCGCTATTGTTATGAGCCTCCTTTTAGCTCATCTTTCTTATCAACTTATTGAAGTCCCTACGCGGCAATATCTGTCTGACAAATCTCTTCGGCAAGAAATTATCATCATCATGGTGATTGCCACCGTTACGTTAATCGCCGCTCTTGGTGTAAAAAAATATGATTTCAACCGGCCGTTACCTCCAGAAATTGAGATCTCCGCCAATGAAGCTTCCAATAAAGATCCAAGGCTCAATGAGTGTTTTAAGTATGCAAACGAACAAGGCTCACCAGGCTGCCTTTATGGTTCCAGTGAGGTGGGTGCGCTATTAGTTGGTGATAGCCATGCCTCGAGTGTGGCCACTGCATTTGGCGCTTCTGCAAACAAGTTCAATAAAGGCATCATCCAATTAAGCTATAGTGGCTGCTACCCTCTAGCCAACGCAAAAAAAATAAAACCGAAAGCGGGGAAAAGCAACGCTCAGTGCATCGATCTCAATAGATCTAGCATCAAAAAAATAAATACTTTCAAGCAAGATATTCCTGTCATTATTTTGTCGAGAATAAATGCGGCTATTTGGGGAAAAAATGAATCTGGAGAAAAAAACTCGCCGCGAGTATTCTTCTCTAAAATTTACAGGGATGGGAACAACCCCGTATTTCAGCAGGAGTTTAAGAGTGCTCTTAAACGATGGGCATGCAATATCGCAGAAAAGCGCACTGTTTATTTAGCGCGCCCCATACCAGAGATGGGGGTTAATGTCCCTGACACACTAAGCAGGAACATCCTATTTGGAAGAGCTAATGAGGATATAAAGATCCCATTAAAAGCGTACCATCTACGCAATCGGTTCGTCTGGAATGCTCAAGATGAAGCTGCACAAGAGTGTGGAATAAAAACACTGAACCCCCTCCCTTATTTGTGTGATAAACAGTATTGTTACGGCTCAAAAGACGGTCGCCCCCTTTATTTTGACGATGACCATTTAAGTGAGTATGGCAACAAACTCTTAATTCCAATGTTCAATAGTGTATTCAAAAGTACAGTCCATACTGACTAATCCAACCGCCAAACAAATGCTGCAATAGAAAAAGCCAAGGATGCCATGATAAAAATCTTACAAATACTCACTTCAGATTCACCAGGGATACAGCAGTTAGCGAGATCTATAGAGAGTAGTTTTTCTAACGAATATTTTAAATTCACTACCGCCTACCTAAACCCAACAAGTAGCAAACAGGTCTCTACCAAAGCTAAATATTTTAATTTCAACAAAAAAGAAACCAAAGGGCTACGCCTCAAAGCACTTTGGCAACTGTTCAAATACTGCCGGCAAGAGCAATTTGATGTGATCATCACGCACCGATTTAAGCCTCTTTACCTAATTCTCATCATCAACAAGTTTTTGAACGTGCAAAAATGCATCTCTGTTATTCATGGTTTTGATGACTTTTCCCGGCGTTATAGATACCTAATATTAAAACTACTTTGGTCTAAAAACTGGCAATTTGTGGCCATTTCCGGTGCCGTATCAAACTATCTTGTGCGCCTAAACCCCAGTTCTTATAACCGCAAAATTACCACTATTAATAATGCGATCGATGTTGATGCATCGACCCAATCTTTAAAAACAAAACAGCAGAGTAGGTCTGCTTTAGGGTTTAGTGAGCCATTGACTATCTTTGGAACTGTGGGCCGCCTAATCCCATTAAAAGGACATATTCCCCTAATAAAAGCATTTGAAGCCGTCCTCAAAAAAGAGGCTAACTGCCATTTGATCATTATTGGGGAAGGGCGCTCTCGTCCAGAGATCGAAAACTATCTATCCCGTCACAACCTTCAAGAGAATGTCACGCTTACCGGTCACCTAGAGAATGCAGCAGATTACCTAAAGGCTTTTGATGTTTTCGTCCTTCCTTCACTAAAAGAGGGATTTGGTATGGTTCTACTTGAGGCGATGGCCGCAAAACTACCTATTGTCGCGTCACACACCGGAGGAATACCTTATGTACTAGGTGACCTTGGAACATTAGTCCACCCTCGAGATTACCCGGAGAGCCTCATCAACGCGATGCTTCTAAAAGCTCGCTCAACGCCAAGTGAAAGACAGGAAGAAGGGAAAGCGCTCCATAGCCGCCTACTCAAGCTATTTGATAAACCCATTTATCAGAAAAAATGGGCGGCGCTGATTAATCAACGGGAAAAACAAGGCGGTTAGCCGTGTTATAAATATGCTGTACGAATAATATCTGCAACACGCTGACTAGCTTTCTTATCTCGTTGCCCAAAAATAGAAGAGAAGCAGCTCTCGCGCTTTTCCTCGTAGTCTGTCTCACGCAATAATGCATCACTCACCGCACCCTGCCAATGGTCATAACCTTCTTGACTATATACTGGGCCACAACTAAAGACCTGCAATACATCTTTAATATCATCTTCAAGCATATTACGAGCAACTAAACTTTTTTCAATTTGGCCTAAAGAGCTATTTCCCAAACCGGTTAACAACTGAGGCGTACCATAAAAAAGAGCCTCTTCACTAGGAGAGTTTGCATCAGAAACCAGCAAATCTGCCACCATCAGCGCATCTGGCAACGCAATATCAACCAAATCGATGATTGCATTGCCTCTTTCTTTTGCAGCCACCTTCAGAGCCTTCATTGCTGACTTCTCATGCCACCTCAAATTCATTGACTGACTGGGGTGTGGGCGCAAAATTAAGTTATATTCAGCTGAAATATCTTTCAGCAGTTGTTCTGCGCACAGTTCCCAAGAGCCAACACCTTTTCTGCTCGGGCAGTAAACAACTGTTTTAAGTGACGGGTCCATGCCTAGTGCTTCTAACATTGCACGCCGATTTAGTTCATTTTTTTCAAGAAAGTGACTAAAAGGGATAAACCCTGTTTTTGTATAACAAAACTCCTCCCCTTTTTGATGCCTCAGCAACATTCTTTCCATTCGCTCACCAATCAGGAAAAGATGATCAAAATGACGCAGTCCTTCTAAGACTTCCGCAGATAGCCCTGCATAGGTCCCATGGAAAACCATCATCTTTTTTGCGGAATAAGGAGTTAACAAAGATGGGTAAGGAGAACCTGTAATAATACAATCTGCATTCAGCATCGCCTTATGCCCAGCGCTAAAGCGTTTAAAACGCTTACTAAAGCGTGCAAAACCCAGTTCTGGGTATTCATTTTTAAAATAGTGCGCCGTACTTCTTCTTCCAGACACAAAGAGCCCCCCCAATTCGCGCTGAATTGCGACCAAAGAGGGAATGGCTTGATACATTTGCGAAAATAAACAAACGTTGTTATTCATATCTGCAAACACGGGGGGTTATTCAAAGGCAGTCCATGAAACAGCGGTTCCCCGCATGACGCTTTGCTTGATAACCCGACCTAACAATTGGTCCAAATACTTTGGAGCCAAGCCGAAACCAGGGCGAACGCTCCGAATATCAGCCTCAGTAACAACATCTCCTGCGTTAAGGTCTCTCACAAAATAGAGTGAACGACGAAACTTAACATTGTCTGATTCACTGGATTTGCGGCCATAATCAACCTGCCCCAACGCCTGCCAAGCTATTTTTGCCCCATCACACAATGCTTTTAATTCGTCAGCTTCAAGAGAAAAACTATCATCCGGCCCACCTCCGTTGCAATCTAATGTCACATGTTTCTCTATGATTGAGGCGCCTAATGCCACACTCGCTATGGCCGTTGTGTTATCCAATGTGTGATCAGAAAGGCCAGTGACCAAACCAAACCGTTGCTGCATATCAACCACCGTTTTTAAATTGTAATCTTCTGCTGGTGCCGGATAACCGCTAACACAATGCAAAATGGCCAACTCTTTACAGCCTCCCTCTCTTGCCGCCTCAATCGCCTCTTGAATTTCATCCGCGTCCGCCATTCCGGTTGAAATAATCATCGGCTTACCGGTACTGGCTACATACTTAATAAGCGGCAGATCAATCGCTTCAAATGAGGCTATTTTGTAGGCAGGACTATTAAGCTCTTCAAGTAAATCAACCGCCGTGTTATCAAATGGTGAGCTAAAAATAGTGATGCCTAGCTTCTTTGCGTGTTCAAAGAGCGGCTTATGCCAATCCCATGGAGTGTAGGCTTCCTGATAAAGTTCGTAAAGCGTGCGCCCCGCCCATAGCCCATCAAGCAATTGAAAATCTGGCAAATCACAGTTAATCGTTATTGTATCGGGTGTATATGTTTGCATCTTTATTGCATCGGCCCCTGACTGTTTTGCCATATCAATAATTCTAAAGGCTTTATTGATATCTCCATTGTGGTTGGCTGACATTTCAGCAATGACATATGGAGAGAAACCGGCGCCTATCTTTCTACCATCAATCGTAACTAGCTTACTCATCCATCACCTCGACCTTTAGCTTGAATTTTTTGCCATTTCTGTAAAAAAAAGCCGGAAACCGATCCGGATCACAGACTCTTATTAAATCAAATTGTTTGTCAATCGATTGGTGTATATTAATCTCACTGTCTTCTGGTGCTCTCTTTGGCCAAGATGACACTCCTTCTTCTGACTGCTTGGAAGGCGTTATATTCAGAAAATTCTCAATAGCAAAATCCATTAATTCTAGCTCGGCCTCAAAAATCAGTTCATTAATTTGATCATATAGAGCCGCATCAGGTATGTTGATCGTAACTTTTTTCCATATATCTCCAGAATCCACTTTGTCCTCAGCCTCTAACAGCGCAAGTGTAACCTGATTAGCTCCATTTATTATTTCCCATATATGAGGACTCCAGCCTCGACCTCTTGGTAAATCACTCGCATGAATTACAAGTGTTTTTTTGAATTTATCTCGATCATATTGGGAAATAACATCTGAGCATGAGACTAAAAAGAGAATATCCCCATTAAAAAGATCTTTTTTTGAACGTGACAATTGCACTTCATGTTTAGCTTGGTTCAGCTTAATCCATCTTTTCAAGCAGGTATTTACAGGGTGATCTTCTGAACTATTAAGTATGGTTATTTTCATTTCAGATGCCTTAATAATTGCATAGTTCCTCTTCCATTAGTCACTACAGAGGAATTAGTCGCTAACAGTTCACTCTTACTTATTGCTTTATTAATTTGCCTACAAAGGAGGTCTAGTTCTGCAATATCGAGGTATAAAGCAGCATTTGCCTCACCAATTAACGCTGCAATAAGCATTTGGTTTTTGGCTAGAACTATTTGAATAGAGGGCAATCCCAAACAACATCGCTCCCAAGTTGTTGCTCCCGCCGCTCCAATCGCCAAATCAGCATTCGCCATCATTTCAGCCATATTGCTAACATTAACGTATACAGCTGTTTTGTACGGCACCAATTTAGCTTGCTGCTTTACATTCTCAAGGTGTGGTGCGGTCATCCCCATTACAATATTAATTTCTAAATCTTTGGGGAGGGAGCAGTTATTTAAAGCAGTTAGCAAACAACCAGTTACGTTCTCAGAATCAACGCCTCCCATGGTAATAAGCAGTTTTTTAAACTCAGGGTTGGCCCGGCGTTGCAAACTATAGTCTCGCCATTCAGCAAATTCCGGCCTTAGCAAGGCATATTCTGAGCCTAACAACAACTGCGTACTTTTAGGTACAAGGCTGGCATAATCTTCTGCTTTCCGGCCATAGGTTTGGTCTAGCAATAAGTCACATCGGTGTTCTCTATTAGCGAGGTCATCAATCACCATAAGCTTTGCATAACATTCAGCTAATAATGTTTGCCAAACTTCATCAAGTGAGTAGTGATCAACAATCACCCAATCTGGCTTCAACTTTTCTAATATGGGGCGGCATAACTCCGCATCTTGCTGCTGTGTCGAACCTAACCACTTCCGACCATATAGCGTACCTTTCCCCGAAAGGTCATCAACATCTAGCTTCTCATCACAATCAGCGTCATTCACTTCTTGAGGCAATGCATGCGTTTTAAAACCTTGTTTCTCAATGTGGCCAAGCAAATGCCCTTCATGCGCTCGACAAATAAATGCAACGTCAGAACCTTGTTTTTTTAGCGCTTCCGCCAGAGTTAGGCACCGCATCACATGGCCTGTACCAATTCGAAGAGAGGCATCCGCCCGAAAGACGACCGTCCTGTGCATGTTAATTCAGTCGCTTAAATCCGGCATCACAAACTGGGCCTTTTAGCAGATCATTAACATCTCGACCTTCTTCACACTCTTTTATCAACGCAAAGACTGAATCAAGCTCTTCAAAGAACCTTTTCACAACATCCGGTGTATGCTCAGTACAAACATAGACACTGTTACCCGCTAAATAACCTTTAGCCAGCATCTCCTGGGTTATAAGTGATTTGTACGCTAAGGCATTTTGGCTTTGAAAGGTAAAACCCGTCAGTGCCGGCAAGCCCCAGTGATCAATTTTGAGCCCATATTTATCCGCCAATTTACCCCATGAACTGGCAATACTCTGCCCTGTCTTCGTAATCACTTCCCAAGACATCTCTCTTTCCATAACCTCTAGCGTTTTTAATGCTGCAGCCGGGCCAATTCGTTCTGTCCAGAATGTGCTGCTAATAAAGGTAGACTGGGCCGCCTCCATAATTTCCCTACGACCTATCATTGCAGTGATGGCATAGCCATTGCCCAACGCCTTACCAAAGATTGCCATATCAGGCTCGACACCATAAAGTTTATGCAGCCCACCAAATGTTTGGCGAAACCCGGATGTACATTCATCAAAAATCAGAACAATCCCTCGTTCAGTTGCCAGTTTACGTACTTTTTGCAGAAAATTATCTTCTGGCCCTTGGTTCCTTGATACTTCCATTTTGATCACGCCAATTTCATGCTCATCCACAAGCGCTTTAAGTTCAGCATAATTGTTGTAGTTAAATGGTAAAACAGTCCCACGTAGATTTTCAGGAACCCCTTTAGGCTCAAGCCCCGGCAATAGGTGGCCTGCAAGACTATCATCGTCACCTAAATTTGCAGAAAGATACCAGTCATGCCAACCGTGATAACCGCACACAGCGACTTTATCCTTTCCAGAAGCTGCGCGTGCAATTCGAATGGCAACGGCGTTGGCCTCACCGCCTGTGCGTGCAAAGCGCGCCATGTCCGCCCAAGGATGGAGTGCCACCAGTTTTTCTGCCAAATAAACCTCTTCTGGGCAGTTGAATGTAGACATATTGCCCGCGCTGATAGTGGCACGTACCGCATCATCTACCTCTGGGTGGCCATAACCTAGTATATTCGTACCAATTCCCATAATGGATAGATCTAGATATTCTTTTCCATCCATATCCCAAACTTTGCAGCCTTTTGCTTTGCTAAAATAGGCAGGCCACTGATCTGGCAAAAACATTTCAGGACGTTTAGACAACAACATGTTTCCACCCGGGATAACCTGCTTGGCGCGCTTCCACAGTTTTTGGCCTGAACCCATCATTGCTCCTTCATTGCGAATTAGTTTTTGGTTTAATGAAAATAGTTCTGGCTGACTAGACTGCAGCTCCCTCACACGCGCCCAGGTAAAGTAAATATCCGGTGCAAAATGAGCGAATACCGCCGATACAACCTCTAGGTCAGCCTGTTCATCAACGGTCCAGCGTAACGCAGAAAGGTCTTTGCCATGCTGCATGGATGCGAGTTTAAAGTGCCCACTCGTTCGCATATAAGGTGTTACATGTTCGCGATCAAACGCCATTTCAGCTTCTAACGCTGAGGATTGAAGCGCAGCAAAAGAGAACACCTCAACATCGAGTCCGTCAGGGTAAGTTGGTGGCGAGGTATTACTAAGATAATCAACACCTGCCTCTTTAAACGCGGCGATTGCTTGATCAACCAAGGCTGGGTCAATCAATGGGCAATCACCTGTCACTCGAACTACAACATCCGCTTGAACCTCTTTAGCCGCCTGAAAATAACGATCGAGCACATCATTTTCATCGCCACAATAACAACGATACCCCATGCTTGACACCTGCTTAACTAGGGGCTTGTTGCCTTCAGCCACCGAGGTGGCAACAATTATTTCATCCACTTGTTCCGCATGTGAAAGGCGATTCAATAACAACTCAATCATCGGCCTCCCACCAATACGCTTCATAACCTTGTTAGGCAGTCGAGTAGAGCCCATACGAGCTTGGACGATAACAACCGTTTTCATTTATTCACCCAAAGGGCCGGGTTTAGCAACTCTTCATCACAGAGACTAAAACTGTCTGGGATAGGAGGAAGCCCCCCGGATGCGGCCATAGAGATCTCTTTCAGTTGCACGGCACTTTCAACGCCCAGCACCACTTTTGCAATACCTTCGACAGACAGCGCATAACGCAAACATGCCTCCAGTGGTGTTAACCCTGTCTCTTTTAGCCAAGCATCCCATCTGCTCCAGAGTGAACGCCAACGATTAAACTGTGAAGGGCGCTGCTCGGCATTCATTAACAGCAATCCTTGAAGAAAGATCGATCGCACATGAAGTTCGCATCCCTCGTTCTGAAGCCGCTTAATCCATCCAGATTCAATGAGTCTCCTGTCTATAATGCTAAAAGGAGCTTGCACAATGTCGATTTGCATCATGCCAAAAAGCTGATCAAGCTCGGCTGGCTCATAAACTGAAATACCAATTTTATCGACTAATCCGCTTTTCTTGAGATGGCTCAAAGCATTCTGAATTTCCTGTCCGCGCGGGCCTGTTAACTGAGCGGGCCTGTGTAACAACAACCCATGCAAACGATTCACTTTTAGCCGTTGGCAAGATTCATGAACCTCTGTCTCCACCCAGCGATTAACATCGACAATGCCGGCTGGTAATGCCGATAATTTGCTGATAATGTTCCACTCATTTACTCCTAAAGACCCCAGTACCGCCTCACTTTCACCGTACGCGATTGCAGTATCAAGTGTATCAAGGTGAAGATTATTTGCCAGATTGAGAATTGCTCCTACTTCAGTGCTTTCCACCTGTCCTGCTTTATTCGCAATGCCATATGCAAGCCCGAACTGAACGGTGCCGAGCGCAATTTTACAGTTCATACTGAATGAGTTCGCTTTTGAGTATACCCAAAACAAAACAACCTAGCCGAGAGCCAGCCGATACAACATGCCCGCGCCGAAACCCTTCTACGGTATATCCCGTTTTGAGAAAGACGCGGAGGGATGCCAAGTTTTCTGCATAACATCCTGCTTCAATTCGCTCTAAGCCAAGGTGGTTAAATCCATATTGGCTGAGTGCCTGCACAACCTCCCCCGCCAGCCCTTTCCCCCAATAGGCTTTGTCACCAATAAACAGACTCAACTCTCCTCGGGCATACTCCGTATTAATAAACCCGAGCTTAGTGTTACCAATATGCCTTTCGCCATCTTTCATAAAAATACCGTAAAGGTGCGCCTTCTCATCCTCGTTGCACTGATCAATAAATGCTTTGCAAGAAGCAATCGTCTGCGCATTGTGCCTTGTTTCTAAATAACGATTAACCTCAGGGTCATTAAGCCAATTCACATAGTGCTGAGTCGCATCTTCTTCTGATAATGGTCGTAAATACAGCCTATTCGTTTCAATGACCGTCATTGCAGAATCTTCTTCAAAGCGTTGACAACCTCTTCTTGCTGATCATCATCAAGCGTTGCATAAAGAGGCAGACTAATGGCCTCCTCGTAATATGCTTCAGCTTCAGGAAAATCTCCATCATGAAATCCTCGCCTCTGGTAGTAAGGCTGTGTGTGCACGGGAATATAGTGCAGATTAACGCCAATTCCTGCCGCTCTAAGCGCTTCAAATACTTCTCTATGTGTTTTTGTTGCCTTCTCTCTCTGCAACCGAACAACATAGAGATGCCGGCCTGAATAACTGTCTAGGTGCTGCCATGGTAGCGTTAACGGAAGGCCCTTTAAAGATTCGTTATAACGTTGAGCCAACTCATGCCGACGAGCAACATATCCGTCTAATCGCATCAGCTGGCTAATTCCAAGCGCGGCTTGAAGATCTGTCATCCTGTAGTTAAAACCAAGGTCAATTTGTTGGTAATACCAGAGGCCATCCGGCGCCTTCGACATCAACTCCGGGTCGCGAGTAACCCCATGGCTCCTGAGTAACTCCATTTTTGCTGACAGCGCCTTTTCATTTGTCAGCGCCATTCCTCCCTCGGCTGTGGTAATAATTTTAACTGGATGAAAACTAAAGACTGTAATATCGCTATAGCGGCAATTGCCAATGGGCTCACTTTTGTATTTTCCACCTATCGCGTGCGAGGCATCCTCGATGACTCTAAAACCATATTCCTGTGAAAGTTGAGAGATTCGTTCCATATCGCAAGGCTGCCCACACAAGTGCACAACGACAACAACTCTAGGAAGCAAACCTTCTTGCGCTGCCTTTATTAATTTAGCCTCAAGAGCCTCAGGGCTAATGTTGTATGTGCGCGGATCAATATCGACAAAGTCCACTTTTGCTCCACAATAGAGCCCACAATTTGCAGATGCGACAAAAGTAATTGGCGTTGTCCATAACCAATCTCCTTTGCCAAGACCTAGTGCAAGACAGGCTATATGTAGCGCTGATGTCGCACTGTTAACAGCAACTGCATGCTCTGCTCGGCAGTATTCTGCAACCTTCTTTTCAAACAGAGGAACCTTTGGCCCCTGTGTAAGGAAATCTGACTGAAGTACCTCCACAACCGCATCAATATCAGCCTGGTTAATGTCCTGCCTTCCATAGGGAATCATCCCTAAATATTCCCGATCTTGGCATGATTTGTAGTAATCCACTCTCTTAAGGCATCACTACTCATCCAATCATCATTTGTCTCACTGGAATAAACAAACCCCTCTTCTACTTTCTTTCCGTCTTTTATTCTCGCAGGGCTACTGTCCCAATTATTAATTGCCGGCAGAATCTTGTAATGTTCCTGATATTCGTAAGTGAAATAGGCATCCTCTGCACTAATCATCTGCTCATGCAATTTCTCACCAGGGCGGATACCGACAACTTCCATTTCTGCGTCGGCGGCAACAGCTTGTGCTACATCAACAATATTCATAGATGGGATTTTTTTTACATAAATTTCCCCTCCTTCCATATCATCAAAAGCGTGCCAGACCAGCTCTACCCCCTGCTCTAGGGTAATCATAAACCGCGTCATACGCTCATCTGTAATCGGTAAAACACCTTTATCTTTTATGGAGAGGAAAAAAGGAATCACCGAACCCCGCGATCCCATTACATTGCCGTAACGCACCACAGAAAACCGGGTATTATGACCTCCCGCATACGAATTTCCAGCAACAAAAACCTTGTCCGATGCCAGTTTTGTTGCGCCGTATAAGTTAGCCGGGCTACTTGCTTTGTCAGTTGACAAAGCAACAACCCGCTTCACCTTTTTATCGATACAGGCTTCAATCAAATTCATCGCGCCAATGATATTTGTTTTAATGCACTCAAATGGGTTGTACTCAGCCGTAGGCACTATTTTTGTCGCTGCCGCATGCACGACGTAGTCAACCCCATCCAGCGCACGATACAGTCGCTCTTTATCTCGCACATCGCCAATAAAAAAACGCACACGAGGGTCACCTTCAAACTTCTTGGCCATCTCCCACTGTTTCATCTCATCACGAGAGTAAATAATAATTTTCTTGGGGTTATATCTATCGAGTGTCATCGGCACAAAAGTATTACCGAAAGAGCCCGTACCTCCCGTGATAAGAATGGTTTGATTATTTAACATGTAACGACCTACTTTAAATTCAAAAATTTCAACTATTACAAGGTGCAATAGTTCGTTCTGTTTTCTTTTCGTTTATTTCCCAATACGTCATAACCAATGGCAACCAAAAAATCAGCCACAATGCGTCTGGGCTTGTGATCAAGTCTTTGCCATCGAACAAGAGACCCACCACGCCCACACTCAATCCCAGAACCATTGCCGCTCCTGATTTTATCCCTTGGTAAATCACATAACCAAGGAGCCCTAACAAGCTAAACAAACCCAATATTCCTGTATTGATAAGATGAGAGAGAAATAGATTATGTGCATGCTGGAAAGTTCGACCATTTTCAATGGTGACTTCACTATTACCTCCAAAACCACAACCCAAAAATAACCCGCAATCAGCAGCTTTATCTAAACCACTCATCCAAATATCAATTCGGTAGGAGGTGCCCCGATCAAAGACGTTTCCAAAAAAATAACTTGCCAATGAGCAGGCTAACAATAAAGTAATTATTACCGCAATAAATCTCTTCTGGGTCGCGGATTGCGCTAAAAAAGCCATCACAAAAACCCCAAAAAACAGCCCCACAATGGCGGATCTTGACTTATAGAAATACAAGAAAAATACCATAAGAAGAAACAATAGCAACACGCACACTCTCTTTTTGTTTTCAGAAAGCCACTGCATTAGTGGCACACCGTAAACCGTCAAAATAATGGCCGCAAAAATGGGTGAATCCAGCCTCAGTATTGGGTACAACCTCACATTCAAACTACGGCCTTCAATCCAGTAAACATAAATAAAAGATAGAAGGCTATAGCTAATAGCCAAACAAAATAGGTAAAGCACTAGCTTCTTAACAGAAACAAGGTTTGCTGATAACAGGAAATAGCCAGCACTAATGAATGCAGCGACATAAAGAGTATGCCTCAATCGCTTTGCTACATTTTCCCAACCGCCTGAACTAAAGTCGACGAAAGAGAATAGGGACCAAAATACAATCAAAATGAAAAATGGCGATAAAGCCGAGCAGAGCTCCTTGTTTTTTATAAGGACTTTTATTGAGAGAAGTGTTGGCAATAAAACTAGCAGGTAAAAAGCCACATTAACCATTTTGGATGCTGGCAGCGCAAAAAATAGAAATAAAAACCCTAGAAAACCATAGGGCAATATAGAAGGGGCCCTCTCTTGCACAAATGACCAATTTATTTTCTTAGTCATATATGTAGGTTAAGTCCTTTAAACAGAATAGGCGCAATCTCACTACCCCCTAAATCTCGGAACAATCTCGACCAGTCTCGTCTAGCCAGCTGCTCCTGTCGCCTCTTGTCCCTGTTTTTTTGCATCCCATCTAGATCTATCAACAGGGGGCTATTTTCGGCAATCCAAATATTATGCGATTTCAGATCTCCATGGCTAATTTCACTCTGATGTAGTTTTACAATTAACCTCCTCACTTTCTCAGCCATCGCTTTAGCCTCAGCTGAACAGTCATCACGACTGAAATAGTTTGCTGCATGCTCTCCAGAAATATATTCCGTCAAGATATAAGAGCCAAAACGCATTACTCCAAACCGCTGTTCCAACATTAAGAGTGGAGCCGCTGTGGATATACCATTAAACCTGAGCAGGTGGCCACTTCGCCAGCTCACCGCTGCCCGACTTTCCAATAAAGAGCGCGCCAATCGGTGGTGCGTACTCTTTTTGTTATAACGCTTCACAACACATGACTTTCCCGCAAACTTGATTTTAGCAACAGTCGCTGATCTACCACTCTTTAAAATCTCTCCTCGCTCTATAAATGCATCAGGTTCATTAATAAAACGATAGGCCTCTTCCTCATCGATTTCTCGTGAGAAAACTGAGAAGTTATTCCAGTTTTTAATCAAATTAAATTCACTACAAGCTCGAAATACTTTTTTTTCTACATATCTCCCTTCACGCCAAGTTCTCTGCTCTTTTACTTTTTGTTTAAGCGCCTGAAGGGGCATTTCAGTCATTGATATTCCTCTGAGGCCCAAATAACAGCCAAAAACTTGATCCACCCAGTCATCTTCCCACGGGTGAAATTGAGCAAAAAACAGGGCTATATTGTCAATGGCCAGTTCAACACTTAGAGCCTGTCCTTTCTTTTGGAGAGAGACCTGATCTCCATCAATCAGGTAGAGCCCACCTTCACCAATCAAAAAGTTATTCAAATGGATATCTTCTTGGACAACTCCGCTATTGTGCAGTGTTGCTATAACGTCTAATGCCTGCTTAAATATCGCGGCCTTCGCCCCATCACCACTCGCTTTCTGCCAACACGCATCAAGCGTATCTGCTTGATCAATAAATTCAAAAATGGCAAACGCGATACCTTGCTGTTCATCAACAACCGCCTCCAACAATTCAGGCGTTCTAACCCCACTACTCGCTATATGAATAACACCATCAACTTCTCGTTGCCAACGCCGTTTGTAGCTTGCGCCAAAGAAAAGTTTCACCAAAACAGTCTGGCCGCCATAAGTGGCTTGACAGACCATTCTTTTAGATGGCAGATTTCGCAATAATTGTGTGCAGCTAAGAACTTTACCTAACAAGCAGCTACTCTCCACCTCATAAGGAAAGGAGAGATTACTAGCTACCTTTAAAAAAGCCTTAGTCACTTGTTGTTGCATCCAATGAATTTATTCTGAAGGAGGTGCCATATCATACCGTGGCTCAGCCCTTTCCGGGCCTAATTTTTTGGTTTAAGTGAGTGAGCTAAAAAATCAAACTGCGCGGGTGAATTGCCGCCTTTCAGTATGCTTAACATAATTTTTCTCTTCTCCCAAAGCCTCTGAGCTCCTACCAGTACCCTCTTTATACTCTGGAACCAGCTGGCATAGTAGAGACTTAACCTTATCATCATCGAAAGTATTACACGCGTCACTCAACGCTTGTAACAACGACTCAATATCTTCTTTTTTGTAAGATCTCGCGGAGGCATAAAAAAGCTTATCATGGCCTGATGGCTTCAGACTCTCCTCATCATGGAATAGCTCTTCAAAAAGCTTTTCGCCTGGCCGTAAGCCAATATACTCAACCTTAATATCTTGACCTGGAGTCTTTCCGCTCAACCTAATCATCTGCTCTGCAAGGTAACTAACCTTAACCGACGCCCCCATATCCAGCACAAAAATCTCTCCCCCATGTCCAACCGATGCCGCTTCCATAATCAACTGGCTCGCCTCTGGGATAGTCATAAAGTAACGGGTCATGTCGGGGTGGGTCACCGTCACGGGCCCCCCTTTTTTAATCTGCTCCTGAAATAACGGCACAACACTTCCAGCCGAGCCCAACACATTCCCAAAACGGACAGTAATAAATTGGGTCGCCGATTCAACAGCAAAAGATTGGCAAAATATCTCCGCCGTTCTTTTTGTTGCGCCCATAATATTGGTTGGATTAACCGCCTTATCGGTAGAGATCAGTACAAATTTATCAACGCCAACCTCAATCGACTCTTGGGCAACATTAAGCGTTCCAATGACGTTATTGCGTGCCGCCTCACGGGCCTGCGTTTCCAAAAGTGGTACATGCTTGTAAGCTGCGGCATGAAAAACAAGGTTGGGTCGAAACTGACCCATTACGCGCTTAAGCGCAGACCTATCCACAACATCGCCCAATAAGGGCAAGATCGAAAGACCGGGATATTGTGCTTTGAGCTCCATTTCAATCTTATAAAGATTAAATTCTGATTTTTCAAAAATAATCAGCTGCTTAATCGAGAGCTGCACAAGCTGTCGACACAACTCTGAACCAATTGAGCCTCCGCCACCCGTGACAAGGATGGTTTTATTCTCAAGACTACCTTTTATACTCTCCCACGCCAGCTTTACTGGGTCTCTCCCCAACAGGTCATCAATTGAGACTTCACGCAGCGCTTCTTGTGTCACCTTTCCAGAAAGAATCTCTGCTACCGATGGCAATGTCAGAAATGGAACCCCACAAGATTCACAAATTTCAACAATCCGTTGCATCTCTTTATCTGTTGCAGAAGGTACCGCAATTAAAATAGCGCCTACCTGATACTTCTCAATGTATCTTGGGACTTTTCTAATTGAGCCAGCAACACTAATACCCCTAATCTCGCGCTTTCTTTTGTTTTTATCGTCATCGACAAAGATTACCGGCCTATATTCCGCACTAGGCGCACGTAACAGGTCACGAACCAACTGCTCCCCTGCTTGCCCTGCTCCAATAATTAGCACACGTTTCCCCGCCCCAGCTACAGGACCATTACCATCTTTCCAGAAACGGTATAACAGCCTCGGGGCACTCAACAAGAGCACAAGCAGCACCCCATACAGCGGAATAATCGAGCGAGGCACGCCTTCTAGGCGGTTATACAAAAACAACACTAGAGCCACAATCAGAAGGGCACTCAGAACTGATTTCCACATCCTCAGGAGATCAGGCATAGAGGTAAACCGCCAAACCCCTCTATAAAACCCAAAAACCTTAAAGGCTACCGTCTGAACAACAATAACCAAAGGCAAGTATGATACGGCAGAATTAAGAGCTTCTTCGGGTATAGCCCCAAGGTTAAACCGCAGCCAATACGCACCAAACCAAGCAATGGACGCCATTAACAAATCATGGAAAAAAACCATTCCGCCTGACCGAAGTCCCTTCAACTTTTCAGAAAACATAAGGTTTATTTCTAATCTTCATAAGAATTATCTATTAACAATGGATCACCAAAATATCCATAAACAAGGTGGTTTAGCGCACTTACGTCCTATTTAAGCACATCCAGAATGCAGTCAATAACACTATCCTGTTGGGCAACACTCATACTAGAAGCAGAAGGCAAACAAATCGATGTTCTAAACAAGTAATCACAATAACTTTGCTCTTCATCATGACTGAAGTAACGCGCCCCTTTAAATAGTGGCTGTAAATGCATAGGTTTCCAGACGGGCCTTGCTTCTATATTTAATTCGGCCAGCGCCTCAATAAGTACCCGAGGCGTTATTTCTGTTTTTCGCGGGTTAAGTGAAAAAGAAGATAGCCAGCGGTTTGAGAAGTCACCTTCTGGCTCGGGCATCCAATCAACACATTCCATATCTGCAAAAGCATCTCTGTAACGAAAAAATACTTTTCGACGCGACTGCACTCTCTCAGCAAGAACCTTTAGCTGCCCTCTGCCGATACCTGCAAGAACATTACTCATACGATAGTTATAGCCAACCTCAGAATGCTCATAATGGGCCACTGGATCTTTTGCTTGTGTCGATAAAAAGCGCGCTTTTTCTATCAATTCGCCATCATCTGAGACTAGCATCCCACCACCCGACGTGGTGATTATTTTATTTCCATTAAAGGAAAAAATTCCAAATTTCCCAAAAGTCCCCGTATGCTGCCCTCGATATGATGCGCCCATCGACTCAGCCGCATCTTCGACAACAGGTACGCCATAAGCCTCACTGATTGCCATGATCGCTTCCATATTCGCACTTTGCCCATATAGGTGCACGACAACAATGGCCTTCGGCTTTTTCCCTCTTCGACAACACTCCTGTAACGCTTTCTCCAAAGCCGCAGGGGACATATTCCAAGTTGCTGGGTCAGAATCAATAAAAATCGGCACCGCTCCCTGGTAAAGAATAGGATTGGCGCTGGCGACAAACGTAAAACTAGAACAGAGCACCCAATCATTCTGAGCAACATCTAACAATCTTAGTGCAAGATGAATAGCCGCTGTGCCTGAATTTAAAGCAGCCGCATGCTGACTTCCAACATAATCAGCCAACTCCTTTTCAAAGGCATCAACATTCGGCCCTAATGGCGCAATCCAGTTGGTTTGAAACGCCTCCTCAACAAATTGCCGCTCATACTCACCCATATGCGGAACAGAAAGTAATATGCGGGGCTGTATTTTATGCCTTAAATAAAGGCCTGCAGGCCGGTTGTTTGCATCGACAACAGGCACTTGATTGATCTCATAACGATCCATCAAATCAAGAATCTCAGCATTACTCGCATCAATAAGGCCGACCACCGGCACCCTTGCTTCCAAACTCTCTAGCGTATCACCCAGCCCTTTCCCCGCTAGCAGCAACCTACGAATATCTCCATCAGTAACCGTCCGTTGCAACGTCTTATCCGCACCCACTAACAACAAAATAGACATCCCACTCTGGTTCAGTAATTCTAAACCCTCCTTTAAGGAATGTTTTCTTGTAACGATAATTTGATCAACGCTATTCATATTGTCTCATCTGATCAGATTGATGTGCCGGGCACACCAACCACAATTTTATTATCCGGCACATTACATGTAACGACCGCACCCGCCCCAATAACGACACAGTTTCCCACTTCAACCCTAGGAAGAATCGTCGCACCAGAACCTATTAGGCACGCCTCTCCAACATGAACACCGCCGCCTAGCGTAGCATTTGGAGCGATATGCGAGTAAGAACCAATATGACAATCGTGATCGATTATCGAACCGTGGTTTATAATGCAGCCTTCTCCAATTATTGCTTCAGCCCCAATTACCGCTTTCGCCGCCACAAAACACCCATCATAAAGGTGAGCGCTAGGCGAAATATAAGCATCAGGATGTACGACCTCAAAGAGCTGCCGTCCCTGCATAAGCGCCTTCCCTCCAAGCTCCTGCCGAATGAGATTGTTACCTATTGCTATATGACATCGCTGGGGGAATTTTGAACCACTATCCCACGGCTGAATTGTAATTTTGCCCAACAAAATCTGTCCAACCCTAGACACGTCTTGATCAACCAGGGATATGCGGCATTCTGGCGAGCCGGCCAAAACTGCCTCAATGACTACTTTCGCATGCCCTCCCGCACCAACGACCAGAAGTTCAGTAGGCATTTACCTTCTCCAAGATTTTGGGGTCAAGTGAGAGTGTCGCCAAACACTCAACTATTCGCTCGGAAGCCTTTCCTTCTCCATAAGCGTTACTCCAGCATTGTCCTTTCATCTCTTTGGCAGCCGTCAAACCTCTCGCTATATCACCCTTAATCGGGGCAACATCAATAACGTTGGCGTTACGTTCTCGACATTGCTGACGATCACCTATATTCACCACAGGAGTCCCTAAGGAAGCCGTCTCTATAATACCACTGCTGGAGTTCCCAACCATGACCTCAGCTTCTGCTACTAATGATAAGAAATCATTGCGAGGCAGATGAATCACCGTTTTAATCTCCCCTTTATGCGCGTAATCACGAATCACTCGCACGATCTCTGCCCCCCCCGCATCTGCATTAGGCATAACCACCAGCGTTTGCATATCACTTTCAATCGCCACCTCCAGCAGAGCCTGCATTTGTGCCGATGCATCACCCGCTTGCTGCACCACAGGATGAAAAAGAACGAGCAATAGAGGCCTCGTTTTATCCAGTCCGTAACGGCCAAACAATGGCTCCCGCGCTAGCAACTCCGCCTGATAGATGCCATCAAGCCCAGGAGCACCCGTGACCATAATATGCTCTGGTCTTTCACCCATGCGTATCAAGCGCTCACGGGACTTTTCCGTCGCCGTAAAGTGGTAATGTGAAAGCTTCGAAACAGCATGGCGAATCGACTCATCGACTGTACCGGAAAGCTCCCCGCCATGGATATGAACTAACGGGATATTGAGGTATAGGGCGGCGATGGCGCCCGCCAGCATTTCGCCACGATCCCCAAGTAATAATAGTAAATCTGGCCGATTTTGATCCAATACCTGAGTAAAAGAGACAACCTGCTCCCCCACGGCACAAGCCATCTCTGCGCCTGACTCTCCTGTCAGACTTACAGGTATCTTTGCATCGACAGATAGACCGCTGCCAGCTATTTCTCGCCAGGTCTCACCATAAGCAGGCAGTAGATGCATACCTGTCACCAGAAGGCCTAGGCTCAACTCTGGGTGATTATGAATCGACATTAAGGTACTTTGCATCAATCCAAAATCTGCACGTGTCCCCGTCACATAGCATATTTTACGCATCAGATTAGATCCTGCCACACCAAGGTTGTGCCGGCTTTTTGTGTGGCCTTGAGGCGTTTGCCTATCACCTGCGACAGCTGCTTCGGAGGAATTCCTATGCCGGGCCTCAAAAGCACCAGATCCTCAGCTTGAATCACTTCCCCAGCCACCTTATCAGCCATCAGCGTTACACTACGACGCACCAAATCACGCACAGGCAGCTCACTCGGGCGAGGCGCTTTAATCCCGTCACCCAAACAATCTTCTACCTGCCGTATCTGCTTAACCATCAGACCCAGTTCTTCAGCTTCCAACGAAGCTTGATGATCGGGACCGGGTAGACTTCGATCCAGCGTAAAGTGCTTCTCAATAATGGTGGCTCCCATGCCAACAGCAGCCACCGAGATTAACGTACCATTGGTGTGATCCGAATACCCTACTGGAAGCCCTAGCTCTGTCGCCATCGTTTGCATGGCCTTGAGGTTGACATCTTCATTATGAGTTGGATAGTTTGATGTGCAATGCAAGAGAGTCAATACCTCTGCCAGAGACTCAGAAAAATCTCGTTTCTCCCGCTCACCCCGAATGACCATTACAGTCTCTTGCACCTCTTCTAAACTTGCCATTCCAGTGGAAAGAATCATGGGTTTATTAAACGCGGCCAGCTCCCTAATAAACGGCAGGTTAGTTAATTCTCCAGAAGGAATTTTCAGCCTTTCCATACCAAGCTCCAGAAGGAACCTGGCAGCCTCTATATCAAAAGGGGTCGACATAAACTCAATGTCGTATTTACGACAGTGCTTCATCAGCTTCTGGTGAAGTGCTTTCGTCATTTCCAGCTTTTCCAGCATCGCGAACTGGTCATTATCACCCGTCTGCTCCTTTTGATACTCGGCCGTAGCCGTTCCTTTGGCAACAAGTTCTGCCGCCTTAAATGTCTGAAACTTAACCGCGTCAGCTCCAGCCTTAGCAGCTCCTTCCACTAGTTGCAGGGCTAGCTCTTCTGAACCATTGTGGTTTACACCAGCCTCGGCAATTACAAAACATGATGACCTCTTCATTCCACTATTCACCGGCACTTAGCTTCTCTTTCATCAACAGCTCTACTAATTTAAAATCAATTGGCGCGTCAATATCTACCGACCGCTCAACAGGCATTACATACAAGCGAGTGTACCCACCCCACAACGCCTTACCAAAACTATGTCTATGCCATACATAGATCGACGCATTCATAGAATAAACAGCAGGAGCATGCTGCCTTGCAACGACCCCCTCCATCGTCGGCTTCACTAGGCGGGTATTTCCATCTGGCTGGACTTCAACCATATTAAAGTACGGGTTTTTATCCGACTTATAGGCCGTTATCACCACATCACTCTCTTCATCTAATAAATCAATGCAAGCATCAATGTCAGCAAGATCACGCAATGGTGATGTAGGGTCAAGGTCGACAATGCGGGAAACCTCTTCTCCTTCTGCCTCGATAAATTCTAGCAAATGTTTTATAACCGCCAACTTTGGTGCATCACTTGTCGCTAATTCAGGCGGCCGAAGAAATGGCACTTCTGCCCCAGCATCCTTGGCCACAACAGCGATAGCATCATCATCGGTCGACACAAAAACTCGATCAATACGCTCACACGCCAGCGCTTGTTCAATGGTGTAAACGATCAGCGGCTTTCCTAACAAAGGATTAATATTCTTTCGTGGAACACCGACTGAACCACCTCTAGCACAGATTGTCGCGATTGTGGTCATACTTGCTCCTTTGCCCGTATCGCCAACGCCGCACTATTTAACCCTTCTTGAAGGGGTTGAGATGTAGCACTATTCAATCTCACTGCATTCATAAATTCTCGCATAGCATCAATATATGTCTGCTCCACATCAAAGTCATTAGGGATGTCCGAGATCATTTCTACCCCCCTTGCTGTTTGCTTTTGCAGCTGTCCATTCTGCAAGTCCCAAATTAGGCTGGCTTTTTCCCCGTAAAACTCATATTTTCGCACCGGCTTTCGGGCTACATAATCTAGCCCAACTGTAACGAGGGCTCCGCCTTCTGATTTACTTAAAAGCAATACCGCAACCGCATTTGAAGAGATTCCAAGAGGCTGAAAAGAAGATGCCATTGCCTTGACTTGATCAAAATCGCCTAGCAAATACCTAACTGAATCCAACTCATGAATAAGGTCCCAAATTACGCCACCACCACGGTTGGGGTCGGCACTGTAGCTTCTCTGATAATCTTGTTGCGGCCGCCAATCGGGCAGCCATTGTCCTGCTTGAAAAGAGGCTCTCGCAACATCACCTAGCACCCCATCCTGAATCATCTTTTTAACCATCTGCAACGAGCTAAGAAAACGCAAATTACAGCCAACAAGGGTTGTCGCATTATAGTCGTAGCGGTTTATATAACAGCGAATGCTCTGAATATCCTCTCGCAAAATCACCACAGGCTTCTCGATATACATCGCCAACCCGGCTTTAATAAACTCCAGTATATAACGGGTGTGTAAAGCGGAGGGCGTGGCGATAACAGCACAGCTCGGCTTCAATGCCATTGCCTCTTCAACACTTGCGACAACTATCGCAGGCAGCTGACTCACCAAGGCATCAGTGCGCCGATCTGCACGTAGAATAATAAAGCTTACATTGGGGTCAATTTTTAAAATATTTTTAATATGCCGACGCCCAATCGAACCGGTTCCCACAATAACAATCTTCATTAGATCATCAGCGTCTTGAAAGTAAAATTCGAGTAACCGTCAACTTCACTCTTCTATGGTTTCGCTCAAATAACCACCAAAATACAATCGCAATTAGGTTAGATGAAACATAACAGAGAATAAGATCATAAAAACCATTTCCCGTTGTCCAGCCTACCGATAAGATAAAGAAAATCCACGTGTAATGGATCAAGTATAAGGAATAAGAAAAATCAGCCAAAAAAACCATAGCCCTGTTTCTTTCTTGCAAATCAACCGCACTTAAAATAATAAATAGCGCACTTAGAAAGGCCATCAATAATAAATAAAGGTTAAAATCATAGAAGACCGGCCGGTCAAAAACAAAGCCTGTTTCCACATAAGAAGTCCAAAAAACTCGAGTTACCATCAAAATCAATACACAGCCCAGTGACAGACTTACCACCAGTTTTTCTTGGCCACCTGTTTCGAGAAAAACAGCTATATTTTCCTCTAACTTTTTGCCTCCTTGATAGTAGAAATAGGCCAATATAGACATCAACAACCAAACCAAACTCAGCCCCTGCCCTGTTCCTGCCACACTGTTAAACAAAGGCCCTACTGATGAGATAACAAAAATCACCAGTAGCAACGGAAAGTACTTAGGGTTTTTCCTGTAAAAGAGTGCCATACCGAATAAAACATACAGCCACCATTCACTGGCAACCGTCCACAATGGCCTAGCGCTGCCAACAGTCGACAGTTTCATTTCACCAATACCCATTAATTTATCCATAAAAATACCGATCGGGTACTGCTGGAACATTGTTAATGTCGCAATAAAATTCTTTATATTAAAGTACTCTAGATACGCCCTTACATCAGTGTAATTGAAGATGTAGTAGTCCAAAGAGACTATAAAAAAAACAGCCGGGACATAAGGCACAAAAATGCGGAAAAATCGATCTGAAAAATAGGCCCCCGCCGAGTAATCACTCCTTTTTTTCTTCAACAAGGAGGTGTATGTGATTAAAAAACCTGACAGGATAAAGAAAACGATCACACCAAGATCACCAAGACCCAACGTGCTTCCAGGAAATAGTACCAGCGAATATATATGCCCTAGTAAAACCAGCTGTGCAGCAAAACCCCGCAGTCCATCAAGATAAGTCGCCTGGGCATTATTCATGTAATTACCAAACCCCCCATCCGCCGTCTACCATTATATTTTGCCCCGTAACATAACTTGACATATCACTTGCCAAAAAAGCCACGGCCCCTTTGAAATCCTCTTCGTTTGCCATCCGAGCTAGAGGGGTGCGCAAAATATATCGCTCACAGAATTTTTCAGGCTGGCTTCTATAAACGCCGCCAGGAGAAAGGGTGTTAACCCTCACATCGGGGCCCAAAACAGTCGCCAACCAGCGCGTAAGCTGCAACAAGCCCCCTTTACTAACAGAATATGCTGCTGGATTCCCCATAGATGTTCCTTCATAAAGACTCAGGTCGGGGCCATATACGCCATAGATTGAGCCAATGTTTATAATTGCTCCGTTACCAGAAGATCTTAGCAACTTGACACAGGATTGAGATAAAGCAAATGCGCTCGTTAAATTGACATCCATTGCCTGTTTCCATGTACCAACAGACTGCTCCTCAAATTGAGTTACCCAACCAGAAACATCACTTGTCCCGACATAAGCTGCATTATTGATCAACACATCAAGCCGTCCCATTGTGTCGCTAATAAATTCTGGAACTTCAGCAATAGCGTGTTCATCGGCAAGATCCAGCTCAAGAAACTCAACATTAACACCATACTTATCGCTAAGCTGAGAAGATAGCTTTTGCAACCCGCCTGCATCTATATCCAATAGAATCAGATTTGAGCCCAGTTCTGCCACTGCTTCTGATACGGCCCGGCCTATATAACCAGCAGCCCCCGTAATCAAAGTCACTCGGCCAGCCATATCACTCAGTTCAGATATTGATTTCATTATCAGTTAAACCTCTACACCAGAATTCATTATGCCTAGGAGTCCACAAATTACTTCGACCACTCGCGCCCCACTACAGTCCAACGCAGGGTATGAAAGGAGATCTAGCCGCGGTTTTTTTGCTCTCAGCAAAGCCTCTTCAACACTTCCAAGATTAGGGACATCCACAGACAGCCCTAATTGAGCATACGGCGGATAATCTCCAGCACCTATTGTGACCACCGGCAAACCTAACAAAGCGGCCTGCAGGCCTACTGTAGATGTCTCAAGCAGAACGATGTCAGCGGCACTCAAGCAATCCTCTATAGCGACCAAAGGCGGGCATAACAGTCCATGCGAGGTTGAGCTTAACGGGCGATCTAATACGGGCTTACTTGGGTGCTGCCGCACAAGGTAACGCGTATTAGTCTGTTTCTCACAAAAAGCCTCAAGGTGAGCCAGCATTACTGCCGGTTGAACAAAATCCTTCCCTATTATTGAGGTTGGCGCAGACGGGCAAACCCAAAGAATCAGCCGCTCCTGTTCTGCAATACCTAAACGCCTCCTTAGATTACCGCCATCCTTTACATTGATTAAACTTAAATCATCGAATGCTGGATTTCCGGTGACATACAGGTTTCCGGTATACCCTTTTGCCTTTAAAGATTCAGCAACATAGTCCGCCATAACTGTTACGTTTCGCGCATAACTCGACGCACAGATATATTCCGACTCATGCTGCAAAAACAGATCAGATATAGCTAAGGCGTCTATTTTCAAATCTGCTGCTGCATGCTGCAAAGCCAATTCAGAGCGCGGGGAGGTTGACGTAACCACCAAATCTGGGGCTATTTTCTTTAAAAAGAGTGTGAATGTATTTTTGGGGAAAAATGCCCTACGCCCATTTTCAGAAAAAAGCTTTAGCGCACTCTCCCGCCCATAGCTTAAGACTAGATCACGTAAACCAATTGCATAGTAAGCCAATGTTTCGAGCTGAGAAATATCTGGGTGAGTCTCTTCAGGCAAGTATGGCTTCACCAAATCAACCCACTCTTCATCACTTTCTTCAAGAAGAGAATCGTAGCCTAAGGCGTCAATTCCTACCCGTTCGAATGCCATCCTTGCAGTGGTAAAACCCAATACCACCAGCTCTATTTCCGGTATTTCCTGTAATGCATGAACAACGGGGATTAATGATTGAACATGCCCTCCTCCGTAACATGCGATCAAAACTCTCTTGACTTTACCTGTCATTATTAACGCTGAGCACTCGGAATAAAATGCAATATTTTAGTATTTCCCAATAGGTCGTTAGCCGCAACGCCAACATGCTCAACATCAGAAAGCGGCAAAGTGTCCGGATGAAATGCATAGTACCAAGTGCCACTTTCGACTGAGAAATCCATATTGTCATGGATGTATCGCTGTGATTTTGTTTTTATGGCCAAAAAGGGTTGCGGCCCAAACACCTTACCTTGCACAGTGCGCACCTCAATAAAGGGCACATCATCCCCTAATTTCTCCGGGTGAAACTTCAGTGAAAGTTCTAATGGCGGTTGCTTTCTCTCGGATTCACTCAGCTGCTGCTGAAAAGCATCATCAGCCCGGCTATATTTAAAGTCGACGCGAGGGAAACGCTGTCGACTCAGCTTTAGCATTTCATAGATACTTTCCACCTCGGGCTGCAGATCCCGCCAATCATGGCTACACAAGCCTACCAGCGTGTCCTGACCTTTTTGGGCCCGGCTAAATGCACTATCCATCTCATTTTGGGTCATATTTGCAATGCGACTTCGAACATTAAGCGCGCGGCCAATTAACCGCCTGCAATTTCCTTCAAGCTGATAGTCATCATGGCTAGGATGGTATACGCGCCAGTCACTAGGCGCTTTTCTCCAGTTTCCGGAACGTCCATTTTTAAAATCGACTGAATTATCAATATCCGTCGTATCTTCCGTTGCCATGTTAGACATATCAAATGGAATAAACTGCTCTAGAAACCAGTGGCTATCTGGTCGCTCTGCCTGAAAGCCCGCACGGTATCCAGAAGGAAAAAAGTCTCTATCAATAATACGCCGAGAAAGAATCTGGTATAAATCATTTGTCCTTAAATAATGCGTTGCGCAACGATGCGCATCTCGATAGGTAGACATAGGGTGAAAATGAAACTCAAGCGCATCCCTTGACCAAGGCTGGCTTTCAATTAAGGCTGCATAATTATCATAGATATTATGATGCCCTATATCTCGTTTACGTGGATTTACTTTATAACCAACATGATCCATGCAGTACCAGTTATAAACCCAGCCATTGCCATCGACATCCGGCAAGGTATTTCTGAATGTTTTTGAGCATACACGAGAAAGCATCTCGTGGATTTGATCCCAACTACCTAACGTATTCGCTTTATGGCTGAGTAGCACATCCTGAATCAGCTTTGTTTTATCTCCAAGATCTATATCGCCATTTGCTAGCCGCTCTAGATTAAAAACGCTAGGCGAAATCTCATCAATACAAAACAACTCCCTGAGCCTCTCAAATTTTACCTCTATTGACTCATAAAGAGGACCTTCTGTATCAATAGTGTGAACAATGTAAACTGTGCCCGTCATTTTTGACCTCTAAAATACGTCTCTAACTGTGCTTTAATAGCGCTCCGGAAAGACTATCTTCATTTCATGCGTATACGGATCGGTCCGGTATCCTTGCGAACCTTTTCCTTGCTGCAACCACTTTTTAAACCGCGCATCCAAAAATGGCTCATCGATGTAATGGTATATATTTTCCCAATCATCACGGTTTGGCATAAATCCTGAGCTTTCATAACCCAGCCTCGCCAGATACGGCTGAGTGATCATTTCAATAAAAATCACTTCCGCCCGAGTTAAATGTTCAGGCCACCTTGCTTTTCCATCAGGCAATTTTTCATGCTTCTCTCCAAAAGAGGTATTTGATGCCCAGTCCTCTCCCTCTGTATGCAGCCGGCTAGCATCAATCATCGACCGTTCATAATTCAGCCCCAAGAACTTACATATCGCCTGAGCGACAATTTCAGGTTGCTGTGCAATCTCTTCAGCCTTAACAACCATCAGCCGCTTGCTGTATTTTTTTTGCAGCAACTCTATTGTTTCCATCGCACCACGAAAATTAAATGCCGAATCTAAGAATGTATTACCCGGCTCGAAAGTCATCGTTTTATATGATGCAGCGACATCTCGAGGGTCTCTATAGATATGGACAACGCTACCGTTTGGGAACATCTCCAGAAATAGAGGAATATCCTCCCACTGCACAGCCAATTTTTCGACCCAACGTGTCGCAGTCTTTTGCCCATCCAGCAACATGCTCCGCATCATCAGGTCATACAAAACAGCATAAGTTACATTTTTATGACGTGCGGCAGCAGCCAATACTTTCTCTTCATCTAAAGATAACCCCCAGCGCACCTGTACTCGCCGGTGCGTCTCAGAAACCAATCGCTTACGGTTATCTTCATCGTGCATACTCCCGTAACGGCCCAGGCAAAAACGAAGAAATTTAATTGTTGACGAAGATGCTTTAAGCTCAGAATGAGCTCCGAGCATCGCTGACAAAAAAGTCGTGCCTGAACGGTAAACACCAGAAACCATCACAGGGCGGGTACCGGCCTCAGCCCCATAACCTAAGTTCATTTCCATCAAAAAACCTATGAATTTAATTCTTTAAATGTTTTCGAGTGCGCATCACTAATTTCTGGCAAATCAGAATAGGTATCACCTCTAGTCATGACTAGGAAGTACTCATAAAACCTTTCTGGCGTCTCTTCATATGTAAAGGTGGCAAAATCTCCACGCCGAGGGAAAAAATAGAATTGATCAATTGTATGCCCCTGCTCTTTTAGCAGCTGGATTAACAACTTTGTGTCCGTAAAAAAATTAGGGTGGCTCTTCCTTCTGGCCCCAACTTCCGCATTATATGCTTCGAGATCATCTGGATAGTAGTGGTCATTTTTCCCCGTAAAATAGATGCGTGCCCCAGGCTTCGTAACACGCAGAAACTCACTGATTGCCTGATTCTGAAAAGTTGCATCCAGCACGGCTAAACAGGCAAGATTATCAAAACTGCTATCTGTAAAAGGTAACGCCTCTGCTGAAGATTCCTTCAATTGTTGGATCGACGCATCACCCTGCCAATTCTCTTTTGCAGAATCAATCATAGCTTTGGAAATATCTACGCCTGTAATTTCCAACCCAAATTGCTTATAAATTGGAAACATTCGCCCCCAAGCACACCCTACTTCAAGTAAATTGCCCGCATTAAACCCATACGCCTTAAAGACGCTCTCATAAACACTATCATCCTCGGTATTACTATCACCTGAGATGACTTTGCTTTTGCCTACACCAGCTTCATTAACTCTCGATCGCCAATACTCTAGATACTGCTCATTCCAGTAGCGCTTCCTATCATCATCACTCATAGCTATTATCCCAAATAGGGTTTTTCAGCTGCCATTGCCCATTGACTCTGCTCCAAAGGTGAGGGCTTCTCGCCTCTTCAATAACCTCAGTAAAGGTATCTAGCGATATATCCATATACTCAAGGCATGATTGCAGATAGTGATCAGGGTACTCGCCGTCATAGCGCCGAATCAGAGAGACCCCTTCAGCCCGCGTTATATCACCGTTACGAATTTCTTGCGCGGTATCATATGTGGCCCGACCAATGCCAAACTTCACATGTGCCGTATAATAATGAAGCCAGTCAATTTGATCATCGAGTGAGCTATATTTGCTGTGGCTTCCTTCTGTACGATGAAAATTTGGAATAAAACCAGAATTTTCCACTGAAAAATAATACGTTTCTTGGGGATGCCATTTTTGATAAAAACCCAGATAGTGAACTTCTGTACCTGTATCTTCCAGTTTATGAGGGTCAATCGGCAAATAGGCCTCCAAATCTGCCGCTGTGAACTTATATTGATCCATAAGCTCAAGCGCGTTGATGCCGCCTAAATACAAATCCTCTAATCGGTTTTTAGCACTGTAATACTTAGGATCACGAGTCGGCTTCTCATTATCCGCAATCGCATTGCCATACTCGGCCTCATTCTCACCAAAAATTACCAGTGGAATATCCAGTAAAACAGACATTTTTGGTGCTAGATTTTTTTGCCCTAAAATGAATGGTTGAAAGGGGTGGCACAAATTAACGAAGGCCTGCTGAGTAAGAATTCTGTGAACATTTCTGTTTTGGTGGTAAGTATAATTAGCAAATCCCATCTCCAACCAACGGTCAAAATTAACTCTGCCTATCTCTGTGTATAAAGCTGGTGGCCACGTCACCAATATAGGATTCATTCCATATTTATACTTCAACAAGTGAGCAGCCATAACACTATCTTTACCACCGCTCCCTGGCACAACCACATCATATCGCCCATCATTTCGGCGATGGCGGTCACACAGCTCCACTAACTGTTTTTCTCTATCTTCCCAGTTAATTTTCTTTTTTTGCTCCGCAAAATTACATGCATCACAAACCCCATACTCATCAAATGCTAGTGGCCGCTTTTTTTCCCCCTTAACATTTTTAAACTCAACAGTAGACGATGGCCGTTGGTTACTCATTGTACATTTTTTGCAAAACTGCACCTCAAGAGGCAGTCCATATTTTCCTTGCTCATCAGTCATAAAGGGCTCACAAATTAATAAAATTTCTTAACAGCTTAATACCTGCTTCACGGCTTTTTTCTGGGTGAAACTGGACACCAAAAAGATGGTTTTGGCCGACAGCAGAAACAAACTTATGCCCATAATATGAGCTTAAACTAAGGATGTCAGTGTAATTCACAAACTCATAAGAGTGCATAAAGTAAAACTCATCTTCGGCGCTTATCCCCTTAAAAAGAGGCGAGTCACCCATCTGTTCAAGTCGATTAAATCCAATGTGTGGAATAGGTCCTTTGCAGGTAATTTTACGAACCTCCCCATCGATAAGATTAAGCCCCTTAGTTTCACCATACTCAAACCCAAGCGTCGCCATCATTTGCATACCGAGACAAATGCCTAATATCGGCTTCACCTTTGCAGCCTCTAATATTGCCTCGTAAAGGCCGCTGCTTTTAATGATTGCCATAACATCATGAAACCCCCCAACACCCGGCAAGACTAGCTTGCTTACCTTAGAAAAATCCGCCGCATCACTTACAATCAAGACATCTCCTCCCGCCTCAATTAGCGCACGCCTAATACTTTCTTGATTTCCTGCCGCACCGTAGTCTATCAGGCCTATCTTACCCGTCATTTATCCACCCACCTTACTATCCATATTCAACATTTTTTTTATCGCGCCGATATCACAAATTCCATAGTGTAAGGTGCTGGCTAGAGCAATCGCATCAGGGGCCGCCTCTAAATAAACCTTCCGGATATCCTCGAGTGAGCCTGCACCACTTGCCGCAACCAGAGGTATAGAAACTTTATCCTTCACATTTGCAATAAGATCTATGTCAAAACCAGCTTTACGCCCATCACGATCTACAGATTGCAATAATACTTCACCCGCTCCACGCTCCTGCGCCTCTTTAACCCACTTCAGAACATCTTTACCACTACGTTCTCTACCACAGTCAGAATAACACTCCCACCACCCATCCCACTGTTTGGCCTCAATGTTAACAACCACAGACTGAGAGCCAAAAAGATGTGCCGCCCTATCAATTAATTCTGGATCATGCTGCAGGGCATAAGTGTTAATGACAACTTTATCCGCACCACAGTGGAACAAACGAGTCATATCGTCTAAGTTCCGCACGCCGCCCCCTACAGCAAATGGGACAAAAACACCTTCTGCCGTTCGCTTGATCTCCTCAAACAATATTTCTCGTCGATACAAGGAGGAAACAATATCAAGATAAAAAATTTCATCTGCTTCCTGAGCATAGTACTGGCTTGCCAGGGTCTTAGGCTCTCCAATTTTTCTCAACCCTTCAAAATGAACCGGTTTAACTACGAACGGAGGCTTTACATCAAGTTTTGCAATAATTCTCATTACACTCTCTATTAACAACTGCCAATTTCTTTGTGTGGGATTTTTTGCAACCTACACAGAACGTATTCCAGATTAAATATTTACTCTATTCGCAACAAGCTTACCTTTATTGATCATGGGCATTTCTACATATTTATATGATAAATGACTAATGTAAAGTGTCACCATGATACTAATAAGATAAGAAAATGGCACGCCAAGCCCAAAGTATTCAAACACAAATGCCATCGGCAAACCAACCAAGGGATGGAGAAGGTAAACTGAATAACTTACCTTACCAAGAAACAAGAGCCTATTACCTAATGTTTTATGAATACTTAGCTTTGTCCTATATATAAGAAAAACCAAGCTTATGCTAAGAAATGTCAATAGAAGTCTGGCCACACCTTCAGTGAGATCTTCTCTCTCTCCCCCAACCGGGTAAAATATAAATATAGAAAATATAGCTACAATAAAAAAACTCCCTATCAACCTGCTAACTCTTATGCCAGAAAATAATAAGGCAATCATAACGCCAGAATAAAATAAAAAAAGCTGATTAAACGGGTTTATATACTTATACCACTTTTCTAGCGAAGTAGCGGTTTCCCCAAACATAAAAAAAGCAAAATAAACATACACAAATAATGCCATGAGATATGAAAAGTAGAGCGCAAAGTTCATTCTCTTAACCACAAAAAACATTATAACTGGAAATAAAGCATAGAACACCATTTCATTCCCTATGGACCAGCCTCCAATGGGAAGATAAAGCGACGTATCAACGAACCCAAAAACTAAACTATAATTGAGAATAATCTCGTAAATACTTGCATTAAACTCTTTATTTAAAATGATATATTGCACGTATTTAAGAATAATTGTCGCGGTCACAGCTATTGAAAATAAAGGAAATATTCTGAATATTCTTTTTATAATATAGCACCTTAAATTCTGGAGTGACGCTGCCTGCTTATCATAAGCAAGTGCTAGACTTAAACCACTCAATATATAAAAAATTGAGACGCCATAAATACTAAATACATTCATGAACTGGCTATACTCAACACCAGACCATGTTATATAGTGATATAACATTATAGAAATTGCCATCATGCCTCGCAAATAGTCTACGGAGGCGATTCGGCTATCGGTTATGATACGACTTTCAAGCATAGTGGATATGTCAAGATTCTTCTTGTCTCATAAAATATCTTTCAACCCAGGAATTAAAGATAAAACAAATCATAATAAATACCGGAATAAGGCCCATCATGAGTATTGAACGAGCAAATACAGACAGGCACATAATTGATACCATAAAGTAACTTACCAACCAGAGGTGATGGACTTTAAAAAGAAGCTTCTTATACTCATAAATGTATGCCACTAGGACAATGGAAAATAATCCAAAAAGAGCAACCGACATCATTCCTACAGATCCAGTAGCCGCAATACCCGCCCCAGCAGCGACACCCGCCCCAGCTCTATCAACGCTTAAGACTCCATGAGTTAATATCCCCAGTGGCTCAGCGTAGAAACCAATATTTTTTCCTAGATATAGCACAATTATTGGAATATAAAATGCAAGCAAGAGCGACAAATAAACGTAGCTAGAAATAAGTCTTATTTTCTTTCTATACAGAAAATAGGCAACCAATGGTGTCATTATGATGAACAGTGAAAGGGCAATTCCACTACTTGCTGAAGAAAGAAATAACGCCAAAGTAACTAAGGCTAGAAAAATAGTCTCCCTTGACTCTTTAAGTTGAATATAAACACATGCATACATTGCCAATGAGTATGCAAAAAAACCATAAATAAGCCGTCCATTCATAAATAGCGTCAATACGGTTAAGTATAAGAATATTACAAAGCCTACCATCCATTTATCATAGCCAGCGTACCTACCCTTAACATACATCCCCATCAGCGCTGAAACAGAGGCCGTACAAAACACTACAAAGCACGAAAAAATTCTATCATCTTGAATGGAAAAATAATCAGCGGCAGCATAAATAGGTCGTACCAGAAGGAATCTTAGCGAGTGAGCATGACTGTATAGCCGGTCGATCGTAACCTCAAAGCCCGCCTTATGAAGATATTCAACTTGCCCCCATAGGTAAAAGTTATACTCGCCCGTTGCAGCAAAAAATAGAACCATCAAAAAGAAAGTTACCACCATAACTTTCATCATCTGTTCACTTATATTACTCATCCTCAAAACTTCTCGCCCAAATTTCAACCGCCATTAATGCTCGAATTTCACGTGTGTTATTTCCTGATCCGTTATTATGGTTTTCGAGCAGCGCGGCAACATAGTCATAATTGAATAAGCCTCTCGCTTGCGTCCTATCTGACAACAACAACTCCTGACACAACGCCTTTAAGTCGCTTTTAAACCACTCCCCAATGGGTACCGTGAACATTTGTTTTTTTCTATACGCCAACCCTTTTCCAATCAGCGGCGCAACTGCTTTTTTATAGATATATTTTGTTTCACCATTCTGTAGCTTTAAATCACCGGGCATACTGAATGCCAGCTCCATCATTCTATAATCCAGAAAAGGCGCCCGGTTCTCTAACGAGACTGCCATCCCCATTCTATCTGGCTTGACGAGGTTATTTCCTGGCAGCAACAGCATCATATCGATGTAGAGTGCCTGATTTACCCGGTCCATATCGGCTGACCGGAGATACAACCTCTCAACAACAGAATCCACTTCCAAAGGACCAATTTTAGATTTGAGCTCGGGCGAAAGCAGCTCTGACCGTTGTTCTACTTGAAATAATGAAATATTTTCCAGATAGCGCTTCTGAAATACCTCATCCGTTTGCTGGTCTATCTCTGGAGTAAAGAAGTGACGGTACTTATCATAACCGGCAAACAGCTCATCCGCCCCATCCCCTGTTAGTACCATTTTGACCTGCTTAGCCGCTAAGCAAGCCACTTTATATGTTGGCAAGAACGACACATCCCCATGAGGCTGATCGCAGTGATATGTTGCCATAGGCCACAAATCTATCAGGTTTGGCTCAACTTTCTCCATGACATGCTGAGTTCCAAACCTGTCTGCGGCTTTCTGCGCATAAAGTGATTCATCATACTTTGGGTCATCAAACCCTATGCAAAATGTATTAACGGGTTGATCCATATGCTTGCTCATCAATCCCACGACCGAGCTTGAATCCACACCTCCAGATAAAAACGCCCCGAAAGGCACATCTGACCTCAGCCTGATACGTACCGCATCATCAAGAGTCTCATTGAATAATGCTATCCACTCGGATTCACTATGCTCTTTACGGCTGACCTGCGCCAAATCCCACCAACATTTTTGCTCAACTCCTTGTTGGGTTATTTTCAACCAGTGGCCTGGCATAACATGCTCTATCCCCTTAAACATCGTAAGCGGTGGCGGAACATAGTTAAAAGCCAAGAACTGATTCAAAGCTTCTGAGTTGAACTCTCGACGGCCTGATGCTTGCAAAATAGACTTGATCTCTGACGCGAAAACCACTCGCCCATTTTCATTAAGAAAATAAAATGGCTTTTCACCAATCCGATCCCGAACCAAATAAACAGCCTCAAGCTCTTTATCATAAATAGCGATAGCGAACATGCCATTGAGTTTTGATATTCCCGAAATACCATCTCGCTCATAGAGCCTTAGAATCACTTCTGTATCACAATGCGTCTGGCATGGGTAACCATCGATTAACAGCTCTTTTGCCAACTCTAAATGATTAAATATCTCACCATTTTGTACCACAATGACCTTTCCATCAGCCGAAATGAAGGGCTGCTGCCCATGCTCCACATCGATAATTGCAAGCCTACGGTTACCCAGCGCAACCGCCTTTTCAGCATCATGATAACAGCCATAGCCATCAGGCCCCCTGTACCGAATCACCTCCCCCATCGAATGTAGCGCCGAAGCCGAGAGCCTTTGGCTCTGCCCATCAAAGTAGCCAAAAATACCGCACATCTTAGTTTCCGTTTTTCTTTAAGAGCAGTTGCTCTATTGTGAGAAAGATAATCTTGAGATCAAATTCAAGTGATGCTTTATCAACATATTCCAAGTCTAGCTTGGTTCGTTGGCCTGCCGTCGCTTGCGAACGAAACCTCGCTTGTGCCAAGCCAGTAATTCCTGGCCTGACTAGACAGCGTTTATTCCATTCTTCTTTTGTATAGTTAGCTCTTTGTACTAGAAGATCTGGCCTTGGGCCAACCAAACTCATCTCACCTTTTATTACATTCAAAATCTGGGGCAGCTCATCTATGCTTGTTGCCCTTAAAATGCGACCTGCTTTTGTGATTCGTAAGTCATTTTCTTGAGTAAAATAAGGCCCATTGTTCGCAGCATCTATCACCATACTTCGGAATTTATAAAGATTAAAAACTCGGCCAAACCTTCCCACTCTCTCTTGCTTGAAAAAAACAGGTCCTTTCGAATCAATCTTTATCAGCACGCTCACAAGAATCACTACTGGCATTAAAAACATCAAAAGAGGCAATGACACCGCCAAATCAAAAACCCTTTTCAATTTTTAATCCTTGCAACATACTCTTTTACAGCTTTTTGTAATTTTTTTTGGTTTATTAAAATCTGTGAGGAGCTACGCCTCCTAAGTGAGGTCCAAGAGTCAATCAAGTTCTGAAGTTCTGTTCCCAGCTCTTGGTTTGCAACAGACTCTATTACACCTTCATTTTTCCGGTGAAAGGTTCTTGATAAAATCACCGAACTCGAGCCAAGTCTTAAATGTTCCCCCAAAACCATTTCTCCAGGAATAATCCCTTCTCCTATACGAGCAATCCCCCCAAAGCCAAAAGGCAAGCCAGCCTCCTTGATAATTTCAACCAACGAATCAACTAACCCACCTGCTAATAGCTCAAACATAAAACTAAGATTCATATCTAGGTGCAGATCATTTAAACCTATATAAATTTCCGTCACTCCTTTCACTTGTACAATTTCACGCATTGCCATCGCTGCATCATGGGTCTCAACTAAAGGAATAACGCCTGCTCGGCCTGCCACAAGGCTCGCAAAATGGCTAATCTCCTCTACTGTGCGAAACATCGGCAGCATAAGAAAGTCTGCCCCCGCAGCTATTGCCTCATCAATTTCTTTCGCGCTACCCTCATACAAAGGATTTAAACGCACTAATAGTTCGGCACTAGACAGAACCTCTCTAACTTTCCTCACATCCTGCATTGAGTGTTGACTTATTAAAGTGTCAAGGTGCCCTTGCCTTTCCTGCTTTCCATTCCGCTCCAAATCCACAAAGACGCGGGCAACCCCACAAGATTCAGCATGCTTAGCCAATTTAGGGCTATTCGTAATCAGCATAAATTTAATCATTTCTTTTCAGCCTGACCTGCGCTTTACATCTTAATTTCTTATTAAACAAAGCTAATACAACTAAAGATAGCGCTGCCAATAGAGCCACTAAAGCTAAAGAAATCCATGGAGAGAAGTAATAATTCGCAATCATATGGGAGAAATAAACCAGAGGGGGCAGTGTCGCAATTATGCCAAGCACAAAATCTTTATCAAGCATCACATTAATCCAATTAAGCCCTTCCACTTTTAAAAAGCAGAATTGCAACAAAACAATCAAACCAAAACTGGCGACCATTCCCCACATTAATGACATCAAGCCCTCCCCAAAAAGCCCCTGATCACTGCCAAGTAAAAAAAACATAAGCCCTGCCAAATTAAGTAACAAAGGAGTACGAGTATCCTTCCTAGAATTAAAGACTGCTGTCAAAAAAACCACCAACCCCTGCAAAGGAAGCACAATTAATCCAATAGAAGTCAGATTCCGTAAATCGACCAAAGCCCTATCTCCCATCCCACCATAGCCATAAACTATTTGCGTGTAATCCTCTGAAACTATAATCAGGCTAACAGAGGTCACTATAGAAAGAGCCAACGTAATCTGCACACCATAGTGGATTAAAGCTCTGTGTTCAGTCAGATCAGCCTTAAAACTACGGGACAATCTTGGAAAAAAGACTGCCGTCAAAAAAGTCACCGCCAATGCCAGAGGAAACTCTACCAGTCGCACAGCATAATTAAAAAGAGCGACGCCCCCTTCCTCTTGGAAGGAGGCTATAGCTCTAGCTATCACAGGGAAAAACAGCAGCGTGCTGCCAGACAACATTGCCTGGCCATAATGAACAAGTAACTCTTTATTGATCATACGCGGGCTCAACCCCTCTACCGGCCCCCAACTCAAGCCAGCCTTAAGAAGCTGACTTAAAAGGCGCAAAACACCACCAATCAGCACAAATGCAGCTACAAAAGACAGTGAAGCGCTTTCATTATCAATCGACAATAAACCAATAATAATGCAGCTATTAATTATCAGTGTTCCTAGGGCAGGAATAGCATAACTGTTCTGTGACTGGAGATATGCTGTAGTCGCTCCCGCCATTATTGTTAAGGGGATTAACCAGACGACTCCGCCTACAGCTTTAGCTGCAAAAAAAGATTGTTCTTCTGAAAATCCAGGAGCTAAGAAGCTAACTAAAATATCAATATGCCAGTAGAATATAGCGGCCACGCCGGTAAAGATGATCCCAAAAAACAAAATCGACTGATACAATAATCTACGAGACATGTCAGAGTGTTGGCTAAACTCTGGAATAAGAACAGCGCTCAACGCACCTCCCATCAAAATATTCACCAGCAGATCTGGCACTGTAAGCATTAGGACAACCACATCAGCTTCTGCCGTAACACCATACACTTTGGCAACAATTGCTTCACGAATAAAACCAGATAAGCGGCCAAGCAAAAGCCCAATATTTAGAACTAAAGAGGACAAGAGCAACCCTCTCAGCACACCAAACCCTCACTCAGATAAAGAATGACGCAGTTACCAAGAAAAAGTGATTTATTCATAACCACCTAGGTACTTTAATAAACGCAAACCACTGTGCAATGACTATCTCCAATTAATATCATTACGAAAAAACCTTTTCCCTTTTCCCATAAACGCACACAATGCTGCCATTTTCTCGATATTTGAGTGCCCCCCCCTCATTTAAATCTAAAAAACGATTAGTCTTCCTCTTTGCCCAGTCTTCAGCTCTGCTAGTCACTTAACAGCTAGTCGTACGGCTCGCACTTATTATTAAACTTATCAGCATGCTTCCAAAATAGTTCCTACTATCATGAAAACTGCCAATATCTAGCCTATGCCATTGGAAAAATAAAATAATAATCAGGACGCCATTCCTCAAAACTTTGTACAAATTATACTGAGTTCGATTGACCATCACCTGAGACTACAGCTGGCTTACAGCAGACTATAGTAACTCTGCTCAATATTAAAACATTCGGGCAACTCTTTCAGTGAAGGCTGTCTTTTATCTTTATCGGAAAGCAATAGCTCATTTGTTAACAACTGCCAATCGATATTGAGCTGTTCGTCATCGAATGCAAGCCCCCTGTCACACTCTGGAGAGTAGTAGTTATCCACTTTGTAAGCGAACGTTGCTGTGTCGCTCAGCACAATAAACCCATGTGCAAAACCACGCGGGATGAACATTTGCCGTTTGTTATCACCTGACAGTTCAGACGCCACATATTTGCCAAAAGTTTTGCTCCCCACACGAATATCCACCGCCACATCCAGTACCACCCCTTCTATCACCCGTACTAATTTGCTTTGCGCATGTGGTGGCAGTTGAAAATGAAGACCTCTTAAAACGCCTTTCGGGGATTTTGATTCATTGTCTTGTACAAAGTTAACTTTGTATCCCAGCGCTTTTTCAAAAAGGTCTTGCCGAAATGTTTCGGTGAAGTATCCACGTGAATCACCATGCACTGTTGGCTCTATGACGAGTACATCCGGGATTTTTTGCTTAACAAATTCCACCTAAACCCCCTCTTCGGCGCGTTTTAGCAGGTACTGTCCATATTGGTTTTTCACCAGCGGTTGAGCAAGTGCAATTAGCTGCCCTTTTGAGATATAGCCTTGCTCGAATGCGATTTCTTCTAGGCAGGCCACCTTTAATCCTTGCCGCTTTTCGATCGTTTCGATAAATTGCGCCGCCTCTAATAGGCTTTCGTGGGTTCCTGTATCGAGCCAAGCATAACCTCTCCCCATTAATTCAACCTTGAGTCGCTGCTCTTCCAAATAGAGTTGATTTACCGAGGTAATTTCTAGCTCACCCCGATTCGAGGGAGAGATTTCTTTAGCTTTCTGGATCACATCATTTGGGTAAAAATAGAGCCCCGTTACTGCATAGTTACTTTTAGGATTAGAAGGTTTTTCTTCAATACTGATGACATTTTCATCTTGGTCAAATTCTGCAACGCCATAGCGTTCTGGGTCTGCAACACGATAACCAAACACGGTTGCGCTATTTTTCTGGCTGACATTCTTAACTGCATGCGCCAACATACTGGTCAGATCGTGACCATGATAGATGTTATCGCCTAAAACAAGGCAGACATCATCATCACCAATAAACGGTTCACCCAAAATGAAAGCTTGCGCTAGCCCATCGGGAGAAGGCTGCACGATATATTCAAACTTGATGCCCAGCTCTGATCCGTCGCCCAGCAGACGTTGAAAACTACTTTGATCTTCTGGTGTTGTAATGACTAGGATTTCCGTGATTCCTGCCAGCATCAGCACCGAGACGGGATAGTAGACCATCGGCTTGTCATAAAGCGGAACAAGCTGTTTTGAAACACCTCTTGTTATGGGGTAGAGGCGTGTTCCGCTACCACCGGCCAAGACGATTCCTTTCACTGTTTACTCCCTAATCTTTCTCGTTGATAGCTGCCATCTTGCACATGCTGACACCATTGTTGATTATCCAGATACCATTGCACGGTTTTTCTGATTCCTGACTCGAATATCTCTTTTGGTGACCAGTTTAGTTCCCGCTCAATTTTACCGGCATCTATTGCGTAACGCATGTCGTGCCCTGGGCGATCGATCACAAATGTGATCTGCTCTTCGTATTTTGTCTCTTTGGGCCTCACCTCATCAAGGATCGAGCAGATTGCTTTTACAACTTCGATATTCTGTTTTTCATTATGGCCGCCAATATTATAGGTTTCACCAACTTCACCCTCCGTTACAACTTTATATAATGCACGGGCGTGATCCTCCACATATAACCAATCTCGGATTTGGTCGCCTTTGCCATAAATCGGCAGTGGCTTGCCTTCGAGCGCATTAAGAATGACCAGTGGTATCAGTTTTTCAGGGAAATGGTAGGGGCCGTAGTTATTTGAGCAGTTGGTGATGATTGCTGGCAACCCATAGGTTCTTTGCCACGCTCGAACTAGGTGATCACTTGATGCTTTAGAGGCGGAGTAGGGGCTACTGGGTGCATACGATGTTGTTTCGGTAAACAGCTCGTCTGGCCCATCTAAATCACCATAGACCTCATCGGTTGAGATATGGTGAAAGCGGAATGCAGACTTTGCCTGTTCATCCAAATTTGACCAATAGTGACGGGCCGCCTCAAGTAGCGTATATGTGCCGACAATATTGGTTTCAACAAAGGCCGCAGGACCATCTATTGAGCGATCGACATGGGATTCTGCTGCTAAATGCATCACCGCATCAGGCTTGCATTCATCAAAGACCCTATCCAACTCAATCCTGTCGCAAATATCAACCTGTTCGAATAGATAGCGATCTGAGCCTGAAACGGTTAGCAGGGATTCTAGATTCCCTGCATAGGTTAGCTTGTCGACATTAACAACCGAGTCTTGCGTGTTATCGATGATATGACGAATGACCGCAGAGCCAATAAAACCTGCTCCACCTGTTACTAATATCTTCACCTGCTACTCTCAGTAATGAGTAAAAGCCTGCCTCGCTTAACACTGCCTAGAAAAAATCTTTTTACGTCAATCATCCTAACTCCGATTTTCAACTCTACTTCCATCCCAATGAATTATACCTAGCGGACCGCTTTGATTCAGCTAGCATCAGACTATTCATTACAAAATCTCATCTGCTGCAGATTATTCCATATCATTTCCGCTGGCAGGCTCTGATAGCAGGCAGGGGTTACAGTGCTGCTTTCTTTATAATTGCACTGCTTTTGCATGCAGGGGGCACATTTAAACTCAGCCTGCAGACAAAGATGTCGATCACCTTTTGTGCCCGTAAGCCCTGACGAGGTTGAACCGTAGAGGGTTACTCCTGGAACATCTAACGCTGCCGAAAGGTGGGTTAAGCCTGTATCACACCCTACTACCCCTTCAGAACCCGCAATGAGCATGGCCATCTTTGTAAGCACCATTCTATCTGGCACAATGGCATTATCACTTTGTTTTGCGCAGCGTTCTGCTCGCAGGCGCTCCTCTTCATTCCCCCATGGGAAGTAGACTTTAAAGCTCTCTTTCTTGGCCAGTTGAGCTAATTCTATCCAATACTGTTCTGGGTAGAGCTTTGACTCCCATGTTGTCCCATGGAGAAACACAAGATAACGGCTATTCGTTGCAGTTTTGAAGCTGTTGCGATCAAGGCCATAATCTAGCGCAGCCTCGTCATATTGATAATTTAAAACCTTTGCAAACAGCTGCCGAATGCGTTCAATGGCATGTTGATCTCTGGGAACACTAATTTTGTGTTGGTACGCGAGCGATGCAAGCGGCTCTTTGCATGAGTTCTTGTCTAGCCCGTAACGCTCTCCTTTAGCGAGTCGAGTAATGATTGCACTTTTGATAAGCCCCTGCGCATCAATTATCGCATCATATTTTTCTCTTCTGATTTCCCGCACAGCTTTTGAGACTTCTGCTTGGTTCCACTTTTTTCGCCAGCGCCTGATTGCAATTGGGACTACTTTGTTTACAGCTGGGTGCCAACTGGGGATCTCTGCAAAACTCTCTTCTGCCACCCAATCGAAAGTGATGTCTGGAATTGCTTTTTCTGCATCGGTAACTGCCGGCAGAGTGTGGATTAAGTCCCCAAGTGAGGAGGTTTTGATAATCAGGACTTTCATTAGTTTTTTTCGTTACGGACAGGTGTACTGTTCTTGTTGGGCACGTCGCTATCGCTCCTTTTCCCAACCTACAGAATAATAACACCAAACAAGCTCACAACTATCGTAGCTTGTGACTAAGCGTAGCTAGCCCAACAAACTGCCTAATGTAAAAATGGCGCGGTAGAGATTCCTACCACGCCACCATATTACTAACCAAAAGGAGTGCTAATCCGATTTGGACACACTCATTTGACCAGCCATTTTCTCCACTTTCTTAGAACCAATCCCTTTAACATTTACGAGCTCAGAAATACTTTTGAACTCTCCATTTGCTTTCCGGTAAGCAATAATCGCCTCAGCCGTCTTAGCTCCAACTCCCTTAACACTCTGGAGTTGTTCAACATTTGCAGTATTTACATTAACCTTATGCGCTGCAAACGCTACACCCGTGGTCAAAAGTAACGCCGCAATTATTCCTATAAGCCATTTTTTCAACATCTTTCCATGCTCCTTGTCATTAAAATAAAAAACCAGTTACAGCGAGCTGTAACTGGTTTCGAGAATAGTCTATAAACACTATTCCTAGCAAGGTATTTAAGGCCTTTCCGCCTAGAAATCTAAATTAACAATTCTATTTCAGCATTTACTTGGTCTGGAGTTATTCCCTTAAGACAATCATAGTGCCCATAAGGGCATTCGCGTTTAAAGCAAGGGGAACAGTCTAGGTTTAAAGTGATAACTTTTGATTGGCTATTGAGTGGGGGCGTAAAGCTGGGATCAGACGAGCCATATAGTGCAACCAGTTTCTTACCCAAGGCTGCAGCAACGTGCATTAGACCCGAGTCGTTGCTGATAACAAGAGTTGTTAGCGACATTAGGTCGATGGCCTCTCCCATTGTCGTTTTGCCACTAAAATCCAAGCATCTATTTTGGGTTAGGCCGTTAATTTCTGCGGCTGTTTTCTGATCTTTAGCAGAACCAAATATTGCAACCCCCCAACCTTCTGTCATTTTGCGGTTAGCTATTTCTGCATAGTGTTCGGCAGGCCAGCATTTTGCAGGGCCGTACTCTGCACCTGGACAGAGACCAAGCAAAGGCTGCTCTTCATTTGTTAGCCCAAATTTCTCTCGTAGAGCGGTAAGCCCTGCTCTCTCAATTTGTAACGAAGGAACAGGATATTCTGGTGGTTGTGGCTCACTAACATCACCTCCTAACGAGACAAAACGCTGCACTGTCATCGTTAAAACAGCTTTATCTAATTTACGAGCATCATTCAGAAGACCCCAGCGGATTTCGCCGATAAAGCCGGTTCGCTTAGGGATCTTGGCAAACCAAGGAATCAGTGCCGATTTCCAAGAGTTCGGCAGGACAATTGATTGATCGTAACGATGACTCTGTAGCTTGTGACCAATGGATTTTCGCTCACTCCAACCAAAACTTCCATGACCCAGCGGCATTGAGAGCGCTTCGGTCACTTCTGGCATTCTATCTAATAGAGAAAAGGTCCAGCCAGGCGCCAAAACATCAATCTGACATTTTGGATAATTCTGTTTTAAGACTTTAAAAAGACTCTGTGCCATCACCATATCGCCGACCCATGAGGGGCCGACAACTAGGATTTTCTTCGGGTGATTCAAAGGATTTTCAGCCTTTTGTGTAGGCTAGCCATTCAGGGTGGACTTCATGGCGACCATGAACACAATCGAAATAGCGTGCTTGCAGCTTTTCTGTGATCGGACCGCGGGCACCATTGCCAATAGTACGCCCATCAACGATACGGATGGGGGTCACCTCTGCTGCGGTTCCTGTGAAAAAGGCTTCATCTGCAACGTAAACTTCATCGCGCGTGATTCGTTTTTCGATGATTTCATACCCAAACTCTTTGGCAAGCGTAAAGATCGTCTCGCGAGTGATCCCTTCAAGCGCTGAGGTGAGATCTGGTGTATAAATTTTTCCATTGCGAACAATAAAAATATTCTCCCCACTACCTTCTGCCACATAGCCTTCGTGATCGAGCAACATCGCCTCATCACAGCCCGAGTCAATCGCCTCTTGAAGCGCAAGAATCGAGTTAATGTAGTTACCATTCGCTTTGGCTTTACACATCACGCTATTTACGTGGTTACGTATGTAGGAAGAGGTGCGGATTTTAATCCCCTTTTCCATGTTCTCTTCGCCGAGATAGCTTCCCCACTCCCAAGCCGCAATCATCACATGCACTTTCAGGTTATCTGCTCTTATCCCCATCCCCTCTGATCCATAAAAGCACATCGGGCGAATATAGGCATTATCGAGATTATTTTTGCTGACCGCTTCTAGTTGTGCCCGGTTTAGAGTCTCTTTGTCGAAAGGCATCTCCATACGCAAAATATGCGCGGAGCGAAACAGACGATCGGTGTGCTCTTGAAGACGGAATATAGCGGTTCCTTTTTCAGCGTGATAAGCCCTCACCCCTTCAAAAACACCCGCTCCATAATGAAATGTGTGCGTTAGAACATGCACTTTGGCATCACGCCAAGGTAGCCATTCTCCATCCAGCCAGATAAGCCCATCTCTATCTGCCATCGACATATTTAATTCTCCTGCTGTGATCTATGATGAAGTTGGTGAACCTATGATTCTATTCCAACTCTCTGTTACTTTTTCTCGATAATCGACGAACTGATCAGCTCCAATCCGCCCCGGCTTTTCCTTCAATGCCAGCTGATGCCCTTTTTGTCTATAAGCACGATAGCTATCTGCTAACAAGCCGGCTTCAACAGCTTGCAGACAGCCGACCTGCTCAAGACCCTCTAAAAGTCTAATATTATCCGTAAACTTGAGGCTCTCATGCCGCGATAGCTCGCCCGATAAAACGAGAAATTGTACTATAAACTCGATGTCGGCAATACCACCTCTCCCCTGCTTGAGGTCAAACAGTGACTTATCTTTACTATCTAAAGAGTCTCGCATTTTTTCGCGCATCTCTTTAACCTCTTTTTGAAGCGCCTCACGCTCTCTTTTAGTTCGGAGAACTGACAGCCGAATCTCACTGAATTTATCCCCTACAATCTTATCTCCACAGACAAAGCGGCCACGAACAAGTGCTTGATGCTCCCAAGTCCAGGCCTCTTCTTCTTGGTAGCGCTCGAAAGAGCCAATTTCACTAACCAAAAGCCCAGAATTTCCACTGGGTCTTAGGCGCATATCAACCTCATACAGGCGACCACCCACTCCGTGGCTATTTAAAATAGTCATTACACGCTGCCCTAATCGCGTATAAAAGAGCTCAGCTGAAATCGGCTTTTCACCGTTAGTAACTTGATCACTGCGGCCATTATGCAAAAAAACCAGATCAAGATCGGAGCTATAACTAAGCTCAATTCCGCCCATTTTCCCGTAGGCGATTACAGCGAACCCACCCACTTCATCGGTTTTTTCCCCCTCTGGAACACCCGATCTTGCCGCGACAATCCGCCACGCATGAGAAACAACCTTTTCCAAGACCACTTCTGCAATATCGGTCAGATAATCGCTCACAACCATCAGCGGAAGCACATCCATAATATCTGCAGTTGCGACACGCAACACATTTGAGTTTTTAAAATAAAGAAGTTCCTCAACAACACGCTCGGTATCTCCAAAATCTATTCGCTCTAAACGAGCAGATACATCCTTCTCAAGCGCCTCTTTAGATAATGGTTCATATAGGGTCCTTGCATCCAACAATTCGTCAAGCAGGATCGGTGTTCGGATAATTAACTGATTAATCCAACCACTTGCAGATGACAGTTTCACCAGTTGAGAAATTGCCAGTGGATGCTCAAGCAATAGCGCCAAATAAGAGGTTCTACGCGCAATCGCCTCTAGTAACGCAAGAACTCTCTGTAGCGTAACATCGCTATTCTCACAGCGGCCTGCTGCCGGTAAAATTAAAGGCATTAACAGCTCGAATGTTTCTAAAGCACGACTTCCGGCCATCTTGAAAGCGTGAGACTGCTTGAATCTTTCTAGCTGAAGGGCTGCGGATTGTGGATTGTCATAACCAAGTTCTGAAAAGGCTTTCAAAGAGGCTTCTCCACCATCCTCTACCCAAGCATCTGTTGAAGGGTTATTCTCAGCTTTATGATCCGTATGTGGCGCCTCAAAAACTTGGTTAAATACCTCGTGAACTTGTTGTCGAACAGCATTCAATTTTTCTATAAAGGTTTCCCAGTTTTGGTAACCCATGCTCCAGGCAAGCCTTACTCTGCCTTCATCGTCATCAGGCAGGCTATGCGTTTGTCTATCTGCATATTCTTGAAGCCTATTTTCAACTTTCCTTAAATAGATATAGGATTCCTGCAGTTCTGATGTAATCGACGAAGGCAGACAGTTACTAGCACCTAGTGTCGTTAAGACTTTTAAAATTCCACGTTCTTGAAGTGCTTTATCTCGACCACCTCGTATCAGCTGAAAAGCTTGGCCGATAAACTCTATCTCCCTAATACCACCAGGACCCAGCTTAACGTTATTTGCTCGACTTTTTCGCTCATTTTCGCGGTTGATCTGCTCTTTTAAGCCACGCAAAGAATCAAAAGCACTGTAATCTAAATATCGCCTATAGATAAATGGGTTAAGAATATCCATTAACCGTTTACCTGCCCCAAAATCCCCTGCGACAACTCTCGCTTTAACCATCGCATAGCGTTCCCACTCTCTCGCTTGAGATAGGTAGTAATTTTCCATCGCATCAAAGCTCATCACTAACGGGCCACTATCCCCAAAAGGGCGTAGGCGAGTATCGACTCTGAAAACGAATCCATCGGCCGTTATTTCATTGATTATCTTTGTTAATTTTCGGCTGATAACGGTAAAAAATTCGTGATAGCTATATTCTCTTTTCCCGGGAAAAACACCCTCTTCAGAGTAGGCATATATGAGGTCTATATCTGAGGAGTAATTAAGCTCTTTAGCGCCCAGTTTGCCCATTCCCAAAACCACAAGCCCCATTGGCTGCCCCGCTGAATCTGTTGGAATACCACGCACCGAACAACTTTGTTGATATATAAAGGTGAGTGCAGAAGTAAGGCAACTATCAGCAAGGTTACTTAGATCAAGCAGTGTTTCTTCAATTGTCGCCAGCCCAAACAGGTCTCGCCATGCAATACGAACCATTTCACGGTTACGAAAAGCTCTGAGGCAGACCATCAAACGCTCTTCTGAATCCGCTGAAGCTAGCGCAGAAGAAACCGATTGTTGGCAAGATCCTTCTTCTCGTGATTTCTCCAGATCACCACTGCTTAGAAGCTCTATGAATGGTGGTGTTCTGCTCACAGCATAATCAGCGATAAATTTGCTCATCGCAAAAGCTAGGGCTACTTGCTCTAGTTGATGCTCCGCTAATTTTAAGTCAGGCTGCTCCTCAGTTTTCTCTAAAAATAATTGGAGCTGCCGCTTTGCTTGATCTTGAAGAGAGCTAGGTATGTTCTTGATAAATGAGTCGAGATTTGTCATAGGTAGATAAGTTGCAAAAGATCCACGAGGCGCCTGCTAAATATACTCTATCTTTCTGCATCATTACCTATTTGTATAATAATTTCAGGCAATAAAAAACCCCTACAGCGTATGCTGAAGGGGTTTTAGATTTAAGAGCCTGGCGGTTCCCTACTTTCACATGGCTACTGCCACACTATCATCGGCGCTAAGCGGTTTCACTTCCGAGGTCGGGATGGGATCGGGTGGGGCCCACTCGCTATGGCCACCAGGCAAACTGGTTTATAGAGTCTTCATGAATGCAATTGGCATCCAACTCTATGTTTTATTGGATAAGTTGTACAGTACAGTGCGATTATCAACCACCCTCGCAAACTGCTTGGGTGTTATATGGTCAAGCCTCACGGGCAATTAGTACGGGTTAGCTTCACGCATTACTGCGCTTCCACACCCCGCCTATCAACGTTGTAGTCTTCAACGGCCCTTTAGTGTCTTCAAGAGACAAGTGAGATCTCATCTTGGGAGAGGCTTCGCGCTTAGATGCTTTCAGCGCTTATCCCGTCCGAACGTAGCTACCCGGCAATGCCACTGGCGTGACAACCGGAACACCAGGGGTTCGTCCACTCCGGTCCTCTCGTACTAGGAGCAGCTTCCCTCAAATCTCAAACGCCCACGGCAGATAGGGACCGAACTGTCTCACGACGTTCTAAACCCAGCTCGCGTACCACTTTAAATGGCGAACAGCCATACCCTTGGGACCTGCTTCAGCCCCAGGATG